>JAESFJ010000030.1_pt1 | contig 266534 bp, 223 predicted proteins | sample 9266161 | NCBI WGS metagenome assembly JAESFJ01 (sample SAMN14506165, study PRJNA617096) | algae metagenome | isolation source: Calothrix sp. FI2-JRJ7 and co-occurring heterotrophs from granitic desert soil | place: USA: Red Pass Lake area, Fort Irwin, California | collected 2000-06-01 | reverse complement strand
TTATCAACCCAACCCTCAAGTCGGGCAATAAATCAGCAATCCAGCCAATTTCAGAGATCTTGTCTGAACCAGTCCGGCGGGCCCTGCGGCGCCGCCCTCTCGTTCGGTGAAGCGGCTTATACGGCCACTCACTTTGGTCGTCAACAGCCATTTGTCAAAAAACTGTCGTTTTTTTCAAGTCACTGTTTTCGCAACGGAATTTGTGGCGTCGGCTGTCCACAGCCGGATTACGTCCGCCACAGGAGCCAAATCTCGGTGAGCCTGGCGCCATTCTCAATATGGGAATGCACCCCAGCGATTAAAAGGCCCGGTTTTGACTTTACCCCTTGGTGATCAGGATCAGCACCGCGAACATCACCGGCACAGCCGTCAGCGCCGGAATGATGATTGCCGGGTATCCGAAAGCGAGGATCGCGAGCAGCCAGACCAGCAGCAGGTTGACGACGAAGAGAACCTTGGCGGTCGTCGGCCCATGGATCGCTTCTTTCAGCATCCAGCCGAACAGCGGTACGCGGTAAATCATCTCGGACATTTGAGAACCTCGTCTTCTAGGAAACTCACCCGCAGATAGGTGGAGATGCCGTGCCCTTACAATGTGGCAAATTGGCTTTTGCCAGATGGGCGCGCATTCCCTGCGAAGAACGTCGCAATCGGCTGGACAATCCCGGATGACACGACCTAGTCTCTGCCTGTGATGGTTTCGCCCCGACAAGACATAGAAGGGCGGACGAAGAGGGAATACGGTGAGGATTACCCATCAGGGGCCGATACCGTGGCTGCCCCCGCAACTGTGAACGGCGAGCGACGTCCGAAATGCCATTGGCCCCATTGCTGATAAGGCGGACTGAAGCCCTGACCCGTGAGCCAGGAGACCTGCCATCACTTGGCGCCGTGAACGCGGCATTCACTCTTCCCGCGCGGTGGGCGCGGACGAAAGGACATTGTTATGCATATTGAACCCGGCGTCGTCGACGGCGCCAAACTCGCACTCAGCTATGCCACCGCAGCTCTTTCCTTTGGCCTCGTGGCCAAGATGGCGAAGGACGACCTGCGGGCCAAGGCGTCACCATCAGGCCTTGCCGGCAGAACACTTCTGACGACGGCTCTCGTCTTCTCTTTCTTCGAGGTTCTGCCACACCATCCGGTCGGCGTATCCGAGGTGCACTTAATCCTTGGCTCGACGCTGTTCCTGATCTTCGGCGCTGGTGCCGCCTCGATCGGACTGGCACTCGGTCTGCTCCTGCAGGGGCTCTTCTTTGCGCCCTTCGACCTGCCGCAATATGGCATGAACGTCACGACGCTGATCGTGCCGCTGTTTGCCATCAGCCAGCTTGCCGGCCGGATCATTCCGGACAAGAAGGCTTATGTCGATGTCGGCTATCGTGACGCGCTCGCCCTGTCGACCACCTATCAGGGCGGCATCGTCGCCTGGGTCGCCTTCTGGGCGCTCTACGGTCACGGTTTTACCGCCGAAAGCCTGGGCAGCATCGCGACCTTCAGCGCCGCCTACATGACGGTGATCCTGATCGAGCCGCTCGTCGATCTCGCGGTCCTCGCCGGAGCGAAGTCGTGGCGCAAGGCGACGGACAACGGTCTGTTCAATGGCCGTCTGCACCACGCCGCCGCCTGATCACCTTCCGATCGGAGAAGCGCATGGCCCTCACCATGCGCTTTTTCTTTGAAACAGCCCCCGCTTTCGGGTACCGCGAGGCAGAAACCGCACCATACGGGTGCCCCGACCGCCGAGACATCGAGGATATCCATGCGCATCCTGTCCGAAGCCTACTATCCGGAACTGCCAAACTATTATCGTGGCAAGGTGCGAGAAAACTACGATCTCCCGGACGGCAGCCGCATCATTATCTCAACCGATAGGCTCAGCGCCTTCGACCGCATCCTCACCTGCATTCCTTATAAGGGACAGGTGCTGACGCAGACGGCCCGCTACTGGTTCGAGAAGACCCGCGACATCTGCCCCAATCATGTGATCGCCTATCCGGATCCGAATGTCGTGGTGGGCAAGCGCCTGGACATCCTGCCCGTCGAGATCGTCGTGCGTGGCTATCTGGCCGGGACCACCGGGACCTCGATCCTCACTCTCTATAAGAAGGGCGAGCGCCAGATGTACGGCGTCACGCTGCCCGACGGCATGCGCGACAATCAGAAACTGCCGGCCCCGATCATCACGCCAACGAGCAAGGAGTTCGATGGCGGCCATGACGAACCGCTGACGCCGGCTGAAATTGTGGAGAAAAAGCTGCTGACCGCCGAGCAGTGGGAGACGCTTTCGGGCTATGCCCTTGCACTCTTTGCCCGTGGCCAGCAGCTGGCCGCCGACCGCGGCCTGATCCTCGTTGACACCAAGTATGAGTTCGGCACGGATGAAAACGGCACCATTATCCTCGCCGACGAAATCCACACCCCTGACAGCAGCCGCTACTGGATTGCCGACAGCTACCAGGCGAGCTTCGAAAAGGGCGAGCGACCGCAGAGCTTCGACAAGGACTTCGTTCGCGCCTGGGTCGCCGAACGCTGTGATCCGTATGTCGACGACATTCCGGAAATTCCAGAAGCGCTGGTCGAAGAGACATCGCGGGTCTATATAAAGGCGTATGAGGCGATCACCGGAGAAGCCTTCGTTCCTGATGATTCCGGCGAGACCCCATGGGCTCGTGTTCGCTCCAATCTTGCCGCTTATTTCTGAAGGACCTCTTGCCTCCATGGATCATGATCGCTGCGCAGGGAAGATGGCTGGCAGCCCGCCGATCAGCGGTGGCGGCAACCAGCGTCGTGCGCGACGGCCCGCCGAGGAGACGCGCGAGGAGATCCTCAATATCGCGGAAAACCTCTTCCGGACGCACGGTTTCGCCAGTGTCACCATCGCAGACATTGCCAATGAACTGTCGATGTCGCCAGCAAATGTCTTCAAGCACTTCAGGACCAAGACGAGTCTTGTGGACGCGATCGCGACCCGCGCCATCGAAAAGACACTGCAAGAGCTTCGCGCCCTGAAGAGCGACAGTCCTGCACCCGAACGTCTGAGGGCGCTTGCCCACTATCTGATGCGCGAGCATCTCGCCGGCCAGATCGATGCACCTTACGTCTTTGAGATGATCCTTGTGACGATCCGCGAGGAACTCGATTGCGGCGAGCGTTTCCGCGAAATGGTCGTCGAAATGATCGCCGAGATCGTCAGCGCCGGGGTTCGCGAAGGCGTTTATCACGTCGAAGATGTGCGACGCACCGCGAGTGCCACGTTCGACGCACTGGTCTGTGTCATCCATCCCGTCATGATCGGGCTGGAAAAAGCTGACATAATGGCAACACGTTGTGACGAAGTCGTCACTCTTGTGGATACGGCGCTCCGCTCTTCCCTTGCAAGGTGACGAAATGCGGATTACGTCACTTCAGCCTGACTTCGTTCGCCTTGGTGAGGCTGCTCGATAACGAATCGCACTGATGTCGACCCTCAAAGGCTGCATCCTGTGATTTCGGATGACAGGAACCTTGTTTTTCAGTGGGATCATTCATGTATCGTCGCCTTCGTCTGACATCCGCCATTCTCGTCTGTGCCGTTTCCCTGGCCAGCTGCAGCGATTCCGGGACGGAGCAGTCCGGTGCGGGTGCAGGTGGGCCGGACGGTGCGCGTCCGCCATCACCTGTCAGCGTGGTGGTCATGAAGCAGAGCCCCCACGAGATCACCACCACGCTGCCCGGCCGCGCCGCAGCCTTCCAAACCGCGGAGATCCGCCCGCGCGTCAGTGGCATCATCAAGGAAATCGCCTTCAAGGAAGGCAGCGAGGTAAAGGCGGGCGATCTGCTCTTCAAGATCGAGGACGACACCTATCGCGCAGCCTTTGCCCAGGCTCAGGCCAGCCTGCAGAAGGCGGAAGCCGGAGTCCCGACCGCACAATCCAATCTTGCCCGTCAGGAGCGCCTGGTCGGCAGCGGAGCCACGCAGGTCGAGCTCGAAAATGCACGGGTGACCTTGCTTCAGGCGGAAGCAGATGTCGCCCAGGCCAAGGCCGCCTTGCGGTCGGCCGAGATCGAACTGGGACTGACCGAGATCCGCGCACCCTTTGAAGGGGTCACGACTGCTTCGCGCTATTCGGTCGGCAATGTGGTGACTGCCAACCAGACAGACAGTCTGATGACGCTGCGCCGCCTCGACCCGATCTACATCGAGTTGACGGAATCGAGCGTGAACCTTCTGCGTCTGCGCGAGGCGATCAAGGCCGGGCGTATCAATCAGGAGCAGAGTGAAACAACGGAAATCCGCCTGACTCTGGAAGACGGCATCGAGTATCCCATTGTCGGCAAGCTCGACATGTCGGAAATGGCTGTCAGCCAGACGACCGGCACCTTCTCGATCCGCGCCGTCTTCGACAACCCCGATGGCCTCATCCTGCCGGGAATGTATGTCCGGGCCACCGTCAATGTCGGCGCCGAAAACGGCTACCTGATCCCGCAGCGCGCCGCAAACCGCAGTCCCAACGGCGAGCTCACCGCCAAATTCGTGACCGCCGACAACAAGGTCGAGACGCGGGTTTTCAAGGACGCAGAGGTTTCGGGCAACAACTGGCTCGTCGCCTCCGGCATCGCAGACGGTGACAAGCTGATTGTAGACGGCTTCCAGTGGATCGGCGACGGTGCCCCCGTCCAGCCGGTCGAAGCAAAGATCAACGCGGACGGCATTGTCGAAGAGACCGCGGCTCCGGCTGCCACTCCTGCCGCACAACCGTGATTGTGCGACAGGCAAGGCAACCGAGGCGTAAAGGATAACCCATGGCTCAGTACTTCATCCGTCGCCCGATCTTCGCTTGGGTGATCGCGATCATCATCATGCTCGGGGGCGCACTGGCGATCTCGACCCTCTCGATCGCGCAGTATCCGGAAATCGCGCCCACCACCGTGCAGATTTCGGCGAGCTATAACGGCGCCAGCGCCGAGACCGTCGAGAAGTCAGTCACGTCGATCATAGAAGACGGCATGACCGGCCTCGACGATCTCACCTATATGACATCTTCGTCGAGCACCGGCTCCGCCACCGTCACCTTGACCTTCGGCAACTCGATCGATCCGGAAATTGCCCAGGTTCAGGTCCAGAACAAGCTGCAGCTCGTGCAGTCGCAGTTGCCGGACGTCGTCCAGACCTCGGGCATCTCCGTGACCCGCTCCACATCGAGCATCCTGCTGGTCGGGGCGCTGGTCTCGACGGACGGCGCACGCAGCAACGTCGAACTCGGCGACATCTTCTCGAGCCAGATCGAGGATCAGATCAAGCGCCTCGAGGGCGTCGGCAGCATCCAGGTCTTTGGCACGGGTTATGCCATGCGGGTGTGGCTCGATCCCTTCAAACTCAACAAGTTCCAGCTGACGCCCACGGATGTCACCTCGGCGATCCAGGCGCAGAACACCCAGGTCTCCGTCGGCGCACTGGGCAGCCAGCCAGCTCCGGCCGGCCAGCAGCTGACCGTGACGGTAACGGCGCAAAGCCAGTTGCAGTCGGTATCCGATTTCGAAGCGATCATTCTTAAGACCGAAACGGATGGTGCGACTGTTCGCCTGAGCGACGTGGCCCGCATTGAGATCGGTCAGGAAAGCTACGGCACGAAGACACGCTCCAACAGAAACCCGGCAACCGGCTTCGCCGTCAACCTGGCGACCGGCGCCAATGCGCTGGATACGGCAGCCCTGGTCAAATCCCAGCTTGAGACGATCGGCCCTTCGCTGCCGGAAAACGTGGTCATCACCTATCCCTACGACACGACGCCCTTCGTCCAGCTGTCGATCGAGAAGGTCGTGCACACCCTGCTCGAAGCCATCGTGCTGGTCTTCGTGGTCCTGCTGGTCTTCCTGCAGAACCTGCGCGCGACCATCATCCCGATGATCGCAGTGCCGGTGGTCTTGCTTGGAACCTTCGGGATCCTGGCGATGACCGGCTATTCGATCAATACGCTCACCATGTTCGCCATGGTTCTCGCAATCGGCCTGCTCGTGGACGACGCCATCGTGGTCGTGGAGAACGTCGAGCGCATCATGTCAGAGGAAGGCCTCTCGCCGCTCGAGGCGACGCAGAAGTCGATGGGCGAGATCACCGGCGCGATCGTCGGCATCGCCCTCGTTCTGACCGCCGTGTTCATCCCCATGGCCTTCTTCGGCGGCTCGACCGGCATCATCTATCGCCAGTTTTCGGTGACGATCGTCTCGGCAATGCTGCTGTCGGCGCTCGTCGCAATCGTGCTGACGCCGGCGCTGTGCGCCACGATGCTGAAGCCGATCGATCACCACAAGGAACGACGCGGCCCGGGCGCCTGGTTCAACCGCAACTTTGACCGGGCGACTGGCGGCTACGTCTCGTCGATCGGCTATCTCCTGAAGCGCCCGCTGCGCGTCATGCTGATGTTTGCCATCGTCATTGGCGGTATGAGCTGGCTCTTCCTGCGTCTTCCCTCTTCGTTCCTCCCGGAAGAAGATCAGGGCGTTTTGATGACCATCGTCCAGCTGCCGAATGGCGCCACCGTGACGCGGACGGAAGAGATCATCAAGAAGATCGAGGACTACTACCTCGACAAGGAAACGGACGCCATTCAGGACGTTTTCTCCGTCTCCGGTTTCTCCTTTACCGGCTCGGGCCAGAACTACGCTCTGGTCTTTGCGAAGCTCAAGGATTTCGAACTGCGCGAGGAGCCCCAACTGGCTGCTTCTGCGGTCGTCCAGCGAGCCATGGGTTACTTCTTCACCCTGCGTGACGCCATGGTCTTCCCGCTGCAGCCCCCCGCTATCCCGGGTCTCGGGACGTCGAGCGGCTTCTCGATGTATCTCGTCGACAGCGGAAAGAACGGCACGGAAGCACTGACGGCGGCTGCAGAGCAATTGATGCAGGCCGGCAGCTCGAACCCCAGCGTCAGCTCGCTGCGCTCCAACAACCCGCCGGCGGAAACCCAGCTTAAATTCCTGCTCGATCAGGAAAAGATGGGCGCCATGGGCCTCGACATCGCAACCGTCAACAATATGCTGTCGACGATCTTCGCCGGGCGCGACGTCAACGACTTCACTCTGAACGGCGAACTGAAGCCGGTTTACGTGCAGGGTGATGCGCCCTACCGCATGCAGGAATCAGCGATCAACGACTGGCACGCCCGCAATGCCAACGGCGAAATGGTGCCGTTCTCGTCTTTCGTGAAGACGCAGTGGATCAGCGGCGCACCGACACTGAGCCGGTTCAATGGCGTGGGCGCCATCTCGATGGAAGGTGCCGCCGCCGCTGGAGTTAGCTCCGGCACGGCCATGGATGCGATGGAGCAACTGACCGCCGACATGAACGGGGGCTACACGGTTGCGTGGCAGGGCATCTCCTACCAGGAAAGACTGTCCGGCTCACAGGCGCCCCTGCTGTATGCGCTGTCGGTTCTAATCGTCTTCCTCTGCCTTGCAGCACTCTATGAGAGTTGGTCTATCCCCTTCTCGGTGATCATGGCCGTCCCCGTCGGCGTGCTCGGTGCGGTCGCTGCGGCAACGCTGTTCGGCCAGTCAAACGACGTTTATTTCAAGGTTGGATTGCTCACGACGATCGGACTTGCAGCCAAGAACGCGATCCTGATCGTGGAGTTCGCAAAAGACCGGCAGGCAGCTGGATTGAGTGTCATTGATGCAACACTCGAAGCTGCAAAGCTCCGATTGCGCCCAATTATCATGACGTCTCTTGCCTTCATCCTCGGGGTCGTACCACTTGCAATTGCCACCGGAGCAGGCTCCGCTGCACAGAATTCCATCGGTATTGGCGTTCTGGGCGGGATGTTGACGGCAACTGCACTTGGAATCTTCTTCGTACCGTCGTTTTTTGTTATCATTCGGCAGCTTTTCGGCGGTGCAAAACAAAAAGAAGAGCTGTCGTAGGGGTGATTGACAAACTACGTTAAGGAATTATTGCGTAGGTTGCTGCGGTAGCCTGCGTGAGTAAAGCGGTCGCCGGCAAAGGTATCATCCTTCCACGGCAAGACCGGGGGACAAATACAGGAACACGTGATGCTGAAAATTCGCGCCGCCGCACCTCTCGCCATGCTCCTCCTCTCCGGTTGTGTCGTCGGACCGGAACACGAGGCTCCCCAAACAGCACTTCCGGTGAAGTTTTCCGAGGGGAGCGCTCGAGCGGCAGCCGACGTGACGCTGCAGCCTTGGTGGACAGCGTTCAACGACCGTCGTCTCAATGGCCTCGTCGAAACCGGCCTCGCCCAGAACCTCGACGTTCTGCAGGCGATCGAGCGCATCACTTCGGCAGAGGCGAATTTCGAGTCTGCCGATGCCGGGGCGTTTCCGCAGCTCAGTGTTGCGGCATCCCAAGAAACAGGTGAGCGTAACGCCAAGGGTACGCTCACGACTGACAGCCCTACGAGTTCTACGACCACGGGCACCCTCAGCGTATCCTGGCTGCTTGATCTCTTCGGCCAGTACCGGCGCTCCAAGGAAAGCGCGAAGGCTTCTCTTGACGCGGCTTATGCCAGCGCCGATGTAGCTCGACTGACATTGCTATCGAGTGTCGTGACAGCCTATGTCGATGCACGCTACTATCAGGAGCGCATTGCCATCGCCCGCAAGAACCTGGCATCGCGTCGCGAAACCCTGGAACTGACCCGCCTGCAGCTCGAAGCTGGCGCCGCTTCGAGACTCGACGTTGTCCAGTCCGAAGGTCTCGTCAACTCGACGCTGGCCGAAATTCCGGCGCTTGAGATCTCGTTCCGCCAGTCAGTCCACCGCATCTCCCTGCTTCTGGGTCTCCCGGCCACGAGCCTTCTCGCAGACCTGCAGAAGGGCGCTGCCCAGCCCTACTTCCGTCGCAGCGTCAATGCCGGCGTTCCGGCAGACCTGATCCGCAACCGTCCGGACATTCGCGCGGCAGAACGCAATCTCGCAGCCGCGACCGCCGAGATCGGTGTCGCTGAAGCGGCTCTCTACCCGTCGATCTCGCTCAGTGGCTCGATAACGCCCGCATACATCTCCACTTCGAATGCTTTTGGGGCAAGCTCCACCTGGGGCTTCGGCCCTACCCTTAACCTGCCGATCTTTGACGCGGGTGCGCGTGTAGCCAGGATTAAGGCAAACGAAGCTGCGGCGCGTGAGGCCTATCTGGCTTGGAAGCAGACTGTTCTTACCGCTGTCGCCGAAGTCGAAAACGCACTCGTTGCCGTCAGCCGCACGCGCCAGACGGTTTCGGCTCTGACCGCCACCGTCCGCTCCTATGAAGAAGCGCTGTCGCTTGCCACCGCAAGCTACCGGGATGGCGCCTCCTCCCTGCTCGACGTGCTGGATGCACAACGTAACGTTGCCAGCGCTCAGGCGAACCTCGCCCAGGCCGTTCAGCAGTTGGCCAACGGCTACGTTCAGCTGAACGTCGCCATTGGCGGCGGCTATGCTTGGGACGGCGCAAAGACCGTGGTAGCGAGTAACTAAGCTCGACAGCCGCCTGTTTCAGACCCGGCGCCGGAAACGGCTGCCGGGTTTTTCTATGTCTCGGGGTCAGAAGGTGGCGGGCGTATTGATCCAGATGAGCACGGTCTCGCCGCTCGAGATGTTACGCCACGAATGCGGCCTGCGGCTTTCAAAATAGAAGCTGTCGCCGGCATGAAGCTCGAAGAACTGGTCGCCATCGAGAATGATCTCCAGGCTGCCCGAGAGCATATGGATGAACTCCTCTCCCTCGTGCTGGTAGGCGCCTTCGCTGGAAGCACCGGGCGCAAGCTGAAAGCGATTGCACTCCATCAGGTTTCGCCCCTCGGCAAGCACCTGCACGGCCACACCAGACGACGTCGTCGGCCATGACGCCCATTTGCCGTCGCGAATGAGCGATTCTCCACCCCTGCCCTCTTCCTGTCCGCTAAGCGATGCGAGCGTGGTCCCGAGATGACGCGCGACTTCATGGAGTGCCGTGAAGGAAAGACCTTGCGAAGTGCGCTCGAAGGTCGAAAGCTGCGAAACCGAGACGCCGGTCGCCTGCGCGACGTTTTCGAGCGTCTTGCCCGCTTCGCGTCTAATTCGCCGCATCCGGGTGCCCGGACGGATGTCTGAGGCATCATCCTCCACCTCCGGCGCCTCCTCATCTGTCTCCGAAGGAAGCTCTCGCAGGGTCTCGCGAATGGCTGCAGGATTGAGCCCCTTCTCGCTCCTCAGCCAGGCGATCCGCTTCAGACGATCGACAAGTGCGCGGTCGTAGAGCCGCTGGCCCGTGGCGGTCCGGATTGGCTGGATGAGATCCTGGGTCTCCCAGAGCCGCAACGTGGAAGGCGATACCCCCGCCATCCGCGCCGCCTCTGCAATCTTGTAACGGATGTCGTCCACGCGGCCTCCAACGAAATGTCGCAGTCACGGGTGATAATGCCGGCAAGGCATATTGCAAGTCTACAGAAAAAATGTAGGAAATATATAACCGGGCGATCGCGGCCGAATGCGACGCCACTGGCAACCCTTCGCACAGGACGAAAACGATGAAGAACGCCGAAATCTCAGCCCGCAAGAATGACGCCATTTCCCGCGGCGTTGGCATGACCACGCAGATCTATGCCGACAAGGCTGAGAACTCGGAGATCTGGGATGTCGAAGGCCGACGCTACATCGATTTCGCCGGCGGCATCGCCGTTCTCAACACCGGCCATCGCCATCCGAAGGTGGTCGAGGCCGTGAAGAACCAGCTCGACCGCTTCACCCACACCTGCCATCAGGTCGTGCCCTACGAAAACTACGTTGCGCTCGCCGAGCGTCTCAACAAGATCGTGCCCGGCAATTTCGAGAAGAAGACGATCTTCGCGACCACAGGCGCGGAAGCCGTCGAAAACGCCATCAAGATCGCCCGCTGCGCAACCGGCCGCTCCGCCGTCATCGCCTTTACCGGCGGCTTCCACGGCCGTACCTTCCTTGGCATGGCGCTGACCGGCAAGGTCGTGCCCTACAAGGTGGGCTTCGGCCCGATGATGGGCGACGTCTTCCACGTTCCTTTCCCGCTCGAAATGCACGGTATTGATGTCGAAACCTCGCTCGACGTGCTCGACAAGCTCTTCAAGGCCGACGTTGACCCGAAGCGCGTTGCAGCCATCATTCTCGAACCCGTCCAGGGGGAAGGCGGCTTCTATGACGTACCACGTCCGCTGATGAAGGCACTGCGCGAGATCTGCGACGAACACGGCATTCTGCTGGTCGCCGACGAAGTCCAGACCGGCTTTGGCCGCACCGGCAAGCTGTTCGCCATGGAGCACTACGATGTCGTTCCCGACCTGACGACCATGGCCAAGAGCCTTGCCGGCGGCTTCCCGCTGTCTGCCGTCACCGGTCGCGCCGAACTGATGGACGCCCCCGGCCCCGGCGGTCTCGGCGGCACCTATGCCGGCAACCCGCTGGCTATCGCAGCCGCCCATGCCGTCCTCGACGTTATCGACGAGGAAAAGCTCTGCGACCGTGCCAACCAGCTCGGCAATCGTCTGAAGCAGCGCCTAGAAGCGATCCGCGCCGATGTGCCCCACATCATGGACATCCGCGGTCTCGGCTTCATGAACGCCGTCGAGTTCAAGATCCCGGGAACCGACAAGCCGAATGCGGATTTCACCAATGCGGTGCGTCTGAAGGCGCTGGAGAAGGGACTGATCCTTCTGACCTGCGGCGTCTACAGCAACGTCATCCGCTTCCTCGCCCCGATCACCATCCAGGACGAGGTTTTCAACGAGGCGCTCGACCTGATCGAAGCCTCGATCCGTGAAGTTGCAGCAGGAGCCTGAGGCATGACCCTTTCGAAAGTTCTGACCGACAAGCTGAAGGACCCGACCCTGGCTACCGACAAATCGCTGGTCGGCAACGACTGGCTGGCCGCGAGCCAGTCCGGCAAGACCTTCGAGGTCACCAACCCGGCGACCGGTGAAGTCATCGCAGTGCTGCCCGACCTGGACAAGGCGGAAGTCTCCAAGGCAATCGATACGGCCCACGCGGCACAGAAGGTCTGGGCGAAGAAGACCGGTAAGGAACGCGCCGCTGTACTTCGCAAGCTGAACGACCTGATGGTCGCCAATGCCGACGACCTCGCGACCATTCTCACCATGGAAATGGGCAAGCCATGGCCGGAAGCCCGTGGCGAGATCCTCTACGGCGCATCCTATGTTGAATGGTTCGCCGAGGAAGCCAAGCGCGTCTATGGCGATACGATCCCCGGACACCAGCCCGACAAGCGGATCATGGTCATCAAGCAGCCGGTCGGCGTCGTCGGCGCAATTACGCCGTGGAATTTCCCGAACGCCATGCTCGCGCGCAAGGTGGCCCCGGCGCTCGCCGTCGGTTGTGCCATGGTATCGAAGCCTGCGGCCCAGACCCCGCTCTCGGCCCTGGCGCTCGCCGTTCTCGCCGAGCGGGCCGGGCTTCCCGCTGGTCTGTTCTCGGTGCTGACCTCGACGGACGCTGCAATGGTTGGCCAGGAACTCTGCGCCAATGACAAGGTGCGCAAGCTCACCTTCACCGGCTCCACCAATGTTGGCCGCATCCTGATGCGCCAGGGTGCCGACCAGATCATGAAGCTCGGCCTCGAACTCGGCGGCAATGCGCCCTTCATCGTCTTCGATGACGCGGATCTCGACGCCGCCGTCGAAGGGGCGATGATCTCCAAGTACCGCAATGCCGGCCAGACCTGCGTCTGCGCCAATCGCCTTTACGTCCAGTCCGGGATCTATGACGCCTTCGCCAACAAGCTCGCAGAGAAGGTCAGCCAGTTGAAGGTTGGCAACGGCTTTGCTGAAGGTGTGACGACCGGCCCGCTGATCGATGCCAAGGCGGTCGACAAGGTTAAGGAACACGTCGCAGACGCCGTCTCCAAAGGCGCGCAGGTCGCCCTCGGCGGCAAATCGTCTTCGGCCGGTGAACTGTTCTTCGAACCGACTATCCTCACCGGTGTGACCACCGATATGAAGGTCGCGACCGAAGAGACCTTTGGCCCGGTTGCGCCGCTCTTCAAGTTCGAGACGGAAGAGGAAGTCATCGAACTGGCCAACGCCACCGAATTCGGCCTCGCCTCCTACTTCTACTCGAAGGACCTCGCCAAGGTCTTCCGTGTCGCGGAAGCTCTCGAATACGGCATGGTCGGCGTCAACACCGGCCTGATCTCGACCGAGGTCGCCCCCTTCGGCGGCATCAAGCAGTCCGGTCTCGGCCGCGAAGGCTCGAAATACGGCATCGATGACTATACCGAGATCAAGTATATCTGCCTCGGCGGCATTGCCTGATTGATCCGAAGATCCCCGGCCACTCCGGGGATCTTCATCTGGACTGCATCGGTGCGAAGATGCGCTCTGCCACCGAACGCCCGAGCCCGGCAAGCGCCTCGAAATGGCTTCCCCGTGCCGAAGATTGCCGCCAGAAGAAGCCGATGTCGCGAACGCCCTGCCAATCCTCGATTGTCAGCAGCTTGATGCCGTTTTCCTTGCCGAATTCCGAGCGGACATAGAGCTCCGGAAAGAGGGAAATCCCCATCTCGATCGAGACCATCTGACGGATCGCATCGAGGCTTGAACCTTCGTATTCCTCCGCAAGCGTTGCGCCGGACATATCCGCAAGGCGCCGCACCTCGTCCATTAATCGATGCCCGGGCCCGAGCGTCAGCAGTCTCTCGCCCTTGAGTTCCTTTGTCGGGATCGTGTCGAATGCAGCCAGCCGATGTGCCTTGGGCACACCAAGCAGGATCCGTTCCCGGCAGATCTGCAGAGAAACGAAACCATCCTCGGCAGACGGCAACGGCCCCAGTCCGCAGTCCGTCTCTCCCTGCAGCACCGCCCTCTCCAACTGCCGTGGCCTGTCTTCCCGGATGTAGAGCTTGAGCTCCGGATATTGCTGATGAAGCGGCGGCAGGAGATAGGGAAGGAAGTACGGCCCGAACGAGGGTGCAACCCCCAGCCGGATTGCCCCACCGAGATTGGCCTTGGACCCGGTGGCCAGTGTCCGGATCTCGTCGAGCCCGTTGAGGATGACCTTCGCGGCGGTGATGATTTCGGCTCCGACAGGCGTGGGTGTCACCTGACCGGGCATCCGATCAATAAGCGTTACGCCAAGCTGTTTCTCGAGCAGTGACACCTGCACCGATAGCGTGGGCTGGGAAACATTGCAGCGCTTCGCAGCCTCGCCGAAGTGCCCGGTTTCGCCGAGGGTGACCAGATATTCGAGCTGCCTATGACTGGGACGGAATGGCATGCGCCACCTCATAGAGAGAGCCTATCAAATACATACAATCAATGAATTGGAATAATCAACCTGACGACCGCATATTCTGGTCGTACGAAAGGAGATCGCCATGAAGCAACTGCTGAAAGCCCTAAGAGCCCGCCACTCGATCGTCGCCGCCAAGATCGATGAGGAACAGCGCCGTCCACAGCCTGACGGAATCCGGGTCCGCGCCTTGAAAAAGATCAAGCTGCATTTGAAGGAGCAGATCATGTTGCTGGAACAGGGCGAGGCCATGAAGGCCCCGGCCGCCCGCTCCAAGGCGTCGAGCTTCGGAAGCCCACTTCTCGCCGGACGCTGAGCACGTCTTGCGCACCGTGATGGCGCGTCGTGACCGGCGAGAGCGGCCGGCGGGGCTCCCTGCGCCCCGCCGGCATTTTGGGAAAGACATGACATCCACATAGAAAAAGCCCGGCATCGTCGACGCCGGGCTTCTTATTTGCAGATACAGCCGAAGCTTAGTTCTTGGCGCGCTCGACGTAGGAATTGTCTTCGGTCGCGATGACAACGCGGGTGCCGGCATCAACATGCGGCGGCACCATCGTGCGGATGCCGTTGGAGAGCATCGCAGGCTTATAGGAGGACGAGGCCGTCTGGCCCTTCACGACCGGCTCGGTCTCGACGATCTCCAGCGTCACGTGGCGCGGCAGCTGAATGGCCAATGCGACGCCTTCGTGCATCGACAGGATGCAGACCATCCCTTCCTGAAGATAAGCCTTCTGTTCACCCATGGTCTCGGCATCAACGACCACCTGGTCGTAGTTCTCCGGATTCATGAAGTGGAAGCCTTCGCCGTCCTCGTAGAGGAACTGATGGTTGACGTCTTCCACGAAGGCTCGCTCGACCTGCTCGGTCGTGCGCCAGCGCTCCGAGACCTTCACGCCATCGACGATGCGGCGCATGTTGACCTGCGTGACCGGCGTGCCCTTGCCCGGGTGGAAGTTTTCGGCCGTCAGGACGACGTAGAGCTTGCCGTCCACGTCGATGACATTACCCTTGCGCACGGACGAGGCGATAATCTTGACCATTGGAATTCCTTGTATCTGCGTAAGACCCGTCGTAAAGGACGGCCGTCCCGACTGACCTCTTTGAATTTCTCGGGCGCAACTAACCCAAATCCGGCAAAATAGCCAGCCCGTGTTGAGAAATGGACCGAGATTCCGGCATGACTGACCGCCGCCGATCATCCTCCCCGTGGTGGCGCGCTTCCGTTCACGCGGACCGACGCCCCTTCCTAATCGGACGCAATCGCATCCAGGCCGCGTTCCGCGCGCATTTCGCCGAACAAGACTTCATTGAAGTTGACCCCGCAACCCTGCAGGTATCGCCCGGCAACGAGGCGCATCTGCATGCCTTCAGCACCCAGGCGATCGGCCACGACGGTACGGCAGTCCCGCTGCACCTGCACACGTCACCCGAGTTCGCCTGCAAGAAGCTGCTTGCGGCCGGCGAGACCAGGATCTCCTGCTTCGCCCATGTCTATCGCAACCGTGAGCGGGGTCCGCTGCATCATCCCGAATTCACGATGCTGGAATGGTATCGCGTCGGCGAGGGCTACGAGCAACTGATGCGCGACTGCGCCGATCTGATCACGCTTGCGGCGCAGACGGCCGGAACGCGACAGTTCGCCTATGGCGGCAAGACCGTCGATCCCTTTGCCGAGCCCGAGCGGGTCTCGGTCGCCGATGCGTTTGCCCGCCACGCCGGCATCGACCTGCTGGCTACGATCTCCGCGGATGGCAGCACCGATCGAAGCGCATTGCTGAAGCAGGTTGTGGCAGCCGGCATCCGAGCCGCCGACGACGATACATGGGCGGACCTCTTCAGCCGCGTCATTGTCGAAAAAGTCGAGCCGAACCTCGGCACAGGTCGCGTGAGCATTCTCGACCGCTATCCCGTTGCGGAAGCAGCCCTTGCCCGCCCCTGCGCGGACGATCCGCGTGTAGCCGAACGTTTCGAGGTCTACGCCTGCGGCGTCGAGCTCGCCAATGCCTTTGGCGAACTGACGGACCCGGTCGAACAACGTCGTCGCTTCGAGGCGGAGATGGCCGAGAAGAGGCGCGTCTACGGCGAAACCTACCCGCTCGACGAGGATTTCCTCGAAGCCCTCGCGCACATGCCGGAGGCCTCGGGCATCGCACTCGGTTTTGATCGCCTCGTGATGCTGGCCACTGGTGCTCCCCGGATCGATCAGGTGCTATGGGCACCGGTGGCGGAGACCCATCTTGGCTGAGGGAACACTCCGCAGTGTCGGTGATCTCGTTTCGGAGGGCTTGGCCAGGACCCCGGAGGCCGATGCGCTTGAGGCCGTTGCCGATCGTTATGCGATCGCCCTGACGCCGACAGTCCGTGCACTGATCGATGCCAGCGATCCACATGATCCGATCGCCGCGCAATATGTTCCGTCCACAGACGAGCTTGTCGAACATCCGGGAGAACGGGCGGATCCCATTGGGGACCATCCGCATACTCCAGTCGAAGGGGTCGTTCACCGCTATCCGGACCGGGTCCTCCTGAAGCTCGTGCATGTCTGCCCGGTCTATTGTCGCTTCTGCTTCCGGCGTGAGATGGTCGGCCCCCAGGGTGACGGCAATCTCGGCGCCGATGCTTTGCGCAGGGCACTCGACTATATCCGTGCTGACGAACGCATCTGGGAAGTGATCCTGACCGGCGGAGATCCGCTGATCCTGTCGCCCCGGCGGCTGCGCGAAGTGATGCAGGAACTCGCGGCGATCTCCCATGTCCGCATCGTCCGCATTCACAGCCGCGTGCCGGCCGTAGACCCCTCGCGAATCTCAGGTGAGTTGGTGGACGCGCTAAAGGCAGGCGGCAAGACCCTCTATCTCGCCCTGCATGTGAATCACCCTCGCGAACTCACCGGCGAGGTCCGGGACGCCTTGGCGCGTCTGGCGACAGCAGGCATTCAGCTGGTCAGCCAGAGCGTCCTTCTGCGGTCGATTAACGACAACGCCGAGACCTTGGCCGAACTGATGCGCGCCTTCGTCGAGATCGGCGTAAAGCCCTACTACCTCCACCATCCCGACATGGCGCCCGGCACCGGGCATTTCCGCCTGACCATAGCCGAGGGGCAGGCAATCATGAGAGAGCTGCGCAGCAAGCTCTCTGGCCTCTGCATTCCGCATTACATCCTCGACCTGCCCGGCGGTCACGGCAAAGTCGAAGTCGGAACCAACGCCCTGCGTGAGGTTGCACCAAATCGATACATCGTTTTCGACCGTCATGGCCAGGAACAGGTCTACGAAGGCTAGATCGGGCGCTTTTTCGGGACCAAACGGCCCACGCGATGTCTTTTGGCTGCGTCTGACAGTCCGTTCATTCTGATTTTACCGAAATGCTTAGCGGAAACTTCGTCTTTCCTCTGTAAGAAATCGCTCAATAGATTTCGAGCGTCCGACCGGAGGGAAAACGATGAACGAAACCATTCGCGCACTGCTGACCAAACTCGGTGGTCTTCCCGTTGCTGTCGATACGCTTGCCAACGAAGCCGATCTTTACGCTGCCGGCCTGTCCTCCTTCGCCTCGGTCCAGCTGATGCTGGGCTTGGAAGAAGCTTTCGACATGGAGTTTCCGGACCACCTTCTGAACCGCAAATCCTTCGCCAGCATCGCCGCGATCGAGGCGACGGTCGCGACCATTGTCGGGGACAGAAAGGTCGCCTGATGGACCTCTCCTCCACATCGACCGACAAGAGCCTGAAGGCGCGCGCCTCCCGCGTTGCGGCCATCGCCGCCATGCATGCCGACGACGTCGACAAGGCTGGACGCTTCCCGAAAGAAGCGGTTGACGCCATGAAGGCAGAACGATTGATGGGGATCCAGATCCCTGTCGATTGCGGCGGAGAAGGCCGATCGACTTCCGAAATCGCCGAACTCTGCACGATCATGGCTCAGGGCTGTGCGGCGAGCGCGATGATCTTCGCCATGCATCAGATCAAGGTGTCGAGCCTCGTCTCCCACGGCACCGAAGCCCTCTGGCACCGCGACTTCATGCGCCAGATCTGCGCCGAACAGCTTCTTCTTGGCTCGGCCACGACGGAAGGCGGCATCGGCGGCAACCTGCGCAATTCGATCTGCGCGATTGAGGTCGAGGGTGACCATTGTCGCCTGGAGAAGGACGCAACCGTCATCTCCTATGGCAAGCAGGCGGATGCGATCCTCATCACCTCGCGCGCTCACAAGGATGCGCCGCCGAGCGATCAGGTGATGACGGTTTTCCTGAAGGACCAGTATACCCTGGAGCAGACCCAAGTCTGGGACACGCTCGGCATGCGCGGCACCTGCTCTGATGGCTTCCTGTTCAAGGGTGAAGCGCCTGCCGAGCAGATCCTGCCAAAGCCTTTCGCCGAAATTGCCGCGCAATCGATGCTCGCCAGTTCGCACCTACTCTGGAGCGCCCTCTGGTACGGCATCGCCGTCGATGCCTTCGCAAAGGCGCAGACCTTCGTTCGCACCGCAGCCCGCAAGGCTCCCGGCACTCAGCCATCCGGTCTGGTGCAGCTCGCCGAGATGTCGAGCCAGCTGCAGGTCATCCGCTCGAATATCCAGGCAGGGCTCGCCTCCTACGAACGGGCCCTGAAGGAGCCGGACCGCCTGTCGTCCATGGGGTTCGCCGTCGCGATGAACAACGTCAAGATCGCCTCTTCGGAGATGATCCTGCCGGTGATCCACCAAGCGCTCAGGATCTGCGGCATCATGGGCTACAAGAACGGCACGCCGTACAGCCTGGGACGCCATCTGCGCGACGCCCATTCGGCGGAGCTGATGATTTCCAATGACCGCATCCTCGGCAATACCGCGACGATGCTGCTCGTACACAAGCAAGAAACCGGATTGTTGGGGTAAAGACATGGACATGCAGGTGAGCTTTCTGGACCGCCTCTTCGACAGCGGCCTTCTCATCGACACGGGCGTCGACGGTCTGTACGGCCGCAGCGGCCAGTTCGAAGACGTCATCGCCGCCTTCGAGCGTCTGATCGACAAGATCGGCGGTGCCGACGGGGCCGAGGCGATCCGCTTCCCGCCGGGGATGAACCGCGCCTATTTCGAAAAGAGCGGCTACATGAAGAGCTTCCCGCAGCTCGCCGGCACCGTCCATTCCTTCTGCGGCAACGACCATGACCACCTCAGCCTTCTCCAGTGCATGGAAGAGGGCAAGGACTGGACGAAGGAGCAGAAGGCGACGGACATCGCGCTCACGCCTGCCGCCTGCTATCCGCTATATCCGACGGTCGCCAAACGCGGCCCAATCTCTATGGAGGGCGGTCTCTTCGACCTCCAGTCCTATTGCTTCCGCCACGAACCTTCCAAGGATCCGGCACGCCAGCAGCTCTTCCGCATGCGCGAATATGTCTGCATGGGCACCGAAGCCCATGTCACGACCTTTCGTCAGACCTGGATGGATCGCGGCGTGGAGATGATGAAGTCGATCGGCCTCGACGTCGAAATCGACGTCGCTAACGACCCCTTCTTTGGCCGCGCCGGAAAGCTTCTCGCCAACAACCAGCGTGACCAGAACCTGAAGTTCGAACTGCTGATCCCGGTCACATCCCAGGCAAACAAGACCGCCTGCATGAGTTTCAACTATCACCAGGACGCCTTCGGCCAGAAATGGGGCCTCTCGCTGGCTGACGGCTCCGTGGCGCACACCGCCTGCGTCGGCTTCGGACTGGAGCGCATTGCGCTCGCGCTTTTTGCCCAGCATGGTCTCGATGTTGCCGCCTGGCCGGAAGCCGTACGCAAGACGCTCTGGGGCTGAACCCGCAATGACATCGGTCTTCCCCGGTCTGGATCCGGATCGTTATGTCCCGCACGCTCTCCATGCAAAAGAGCGCATGTGGCCGGAAACCAACTGCTATGTCGATCTCTGGATCGAGGTGCTGGCCTCGTCCGGCTGCGTGCCGGAAGCCATGCTCGGCTTCACCCTGACCCAGGATTTTGAGGGCGATCAGTTCACCTTCTTCAAGGTGCCGCTCGAAGACCTCGAACAGCTTTATGACATCAGGGTCACCGAGCTGGCGATCTTCGATTCCGTCGAGGATCACGTCTGCGAGCAAATCGCCCGCGGACGTCTGTGCCTTGTCGAGATGGACAGCTTCTTCATGCCCGATACCCAAGGCGTCGGCTACCGGCAGGAACACGGCAAGACCACGGTCGGCATCAACCGGCTCGACGTCACGAACCGGGTCTTGGACTATTTCCACAATGGTGGCTTCTTCCGCTTGGACGGCGAGGACTTCGACGGGGTTCTCCAGCGGAATCTGCCAGAAGCTGCGCTCCCCTTCCTGCCTTACACCGAATTCGCCAAGTTCCCGAAGTCGCCCACTTCAGCAGCGCATCAGCGCCAGACGGCAGAGACGCTTCTGCGCCGGCACTTTTCGCGCCGCCCCGAGACCAATCCCATTGCGGCATTCGCAGCAGTGTTCCCCACGCAAGTGGAGGCAGTGGCCGAACGTCCTTTCGGCCATTTCCACAAATACGCCTTCAACACGCTGCGCCAGTTCGGCGCCAATTTCGAACTGCTCGCGAACCATCTCGCCTGGCTGGATGAGACAGCCCATGCCTCCGCCATTGCCGAGGCCTTAAGGATCAGCGAATGCGGCAAGACTGTCCAGTTCCAGCTTGCACGTGCGGTGACCCGCAAGAAGTTCGAGCCGCTGGCCACTGCACTCGATCCAGCCATTGCGGCCTGGCAGCGTCTGATGGATGATCTCGGCCCAAGGCTCACGTGAGGACAGGCTTATGACGGGAACGATCTATCTGGGGGCAGACATGCGTCCCCTGGAGCAGGGCTGGACCCTCATGATGACAGAGCCAGGCCGTTACGACGTGCCGGCGGATCTCCCCAGTAATGCCTTTTACATCCGGGCATGTGTTCCCGGAACCGTCGCCGCAGCCCTCACCGAGGCCGGCCTTTTCGATCCGGCCGATCCCGCTCCCCTGGATGACAAGGACGTGTGGTACCTGAGATCGCTTGCCGGCGAGACGCCCGGTGCCGCCGTGCTCCGCTTTGAGGGTCTTGCGACCATTGCGGAAATCTTCCTCAACGGCGCGTTGCGGCACACCAGCGAAAGCATGTTCGAACCGTTCGATCTGCCGCTCGACCTCTCGGGCGAGGATGAACTGGTGATCTGTTTCCGGGCCTTGCAGCCACATCTGGAGAAGAAGGGGCCAAGGGCCCGCTGGCGGCCGCAGATGATGGACCACCAGGGCCTGCGCCTCATCCGCACAACGCTTCTCGGGCACATGCCCGGCTGGTGCCCTGAGATCCATCCCGTTGGACCCTACAGGCCGATCTCCCTCATTCGCCCCTCGCGCGATTCCGTGTCCGACCTCCGCATTCAGGCCGATCTCGATGATTTCGGCACCGGAATCCTGACAGTCGAATTCCACGAAGAGGCTGGCGCCGAGATGGCGATCCTCTGCTGCGGGCGCACGGCGCAGTTCGAGAGGAAGCCCGACGGACGGATATCGGCCCGTCTTGAGCTGCCGGCTGTTGCAGCCTGGTGGCCGAGGACCCACGGAGAGCCCACGCTCCACGACGTGACGATCGCCATCGATGGGCGCATTCATCCGCTCGGTCTCGTCGGCTTCCGTCGCATCGAGGTGGACCACGGCGAGGACGGCAAGGGCTTCGGGCTGAAGGTGAACGGCGCGCCGGTCTTCTGCCGTGGTGCCGTCTGGACCAATGCCGATATCTTACGGCTGTCGGGTTCGGCTGAAGCCTATGCACCATGGCTCGCGCTGGCGGCCGAAGCGAACATGAACATGATCCGCATCGGCGGAACCATGACCTACGAGACCGCCGACTTCTTCCGCCTCTGCGACAGGCTCGGCATCATGGTCTGGCAGGACCTGATGTTCGCCAATTTCGACTACCCGGCCTCCGACGCAGCCTTTGCCAGCAGTGCAACGTCAGAAATCGAAGGCCTACTCGAGAGACTTCAGGGCCATCCCTCACTGGTCGTTGTGGCCGGCGGAAGCGAGGTCTTCCAGCAAGGGGCCATGCTTGGCCTTCCCGAACGCATCTGGAAAAGCGAATTCTTCACCGAGAAGCTGGCGCGGATCGTCAGAAATTGCCGGCCCGACGTGGCCTATGTGCCGAATTCGCCCTACGGCGGGCGCATGCCCTTCTCGCCGAACGAAGGCGTGGCCCACTACTACGGGGTCGGAGCCTACCAGCGCCCACTTGAAGATGCCCGCCGTGCCAACGTTCGCTTCGCAGCCGAATGTCTCGCCTTTGCGCATGTCCCGCAGCAGCGTACCCTGGATGCACATCTGCCGGTCTCCCCCGTCCATGACCCGCGGTGGAAATCCCGTGTGCCACGCGATCGCGGTGCCTCGTGGGATTTTGAGGATGTGCGAGACCATTATCTGGCGCACCTCTACATGGTGGATCCCACACGACTGCGGCGAGAGGATCCCTCGACCTACCTCGATCTGGCACGTTCGACGACGGCAGAGGTGGTGACTGAAACATTTGCCGAATGGCGACACAGCGGGTCGTCCTGTCGTGGCGCACTCGCCTGGACCTTTCAGGACCTCGCCGCCGGTCCCGGCTGGGGCCTTATCGATGCGACGGGCGAGCCGAAATCCGTCTGGTACGCCTTGAAACGCACCTTCCGCCCCATCCAGGTCCTGCTGACGGACGAGGGCACCAACGGGCTAGACATTCATCTGATCAACGAGACAGCAACAAGCGAGAACGTAGCGCTCGAGATTACCTGCCTCCGAGATGGCGCCCAGCCGGTGGTCTCGGCCAGCAGGGCAATGTCGCTCGACGGTCGTTCAACCTATCGGGTTCAAGCCACGGATCTGCTCGGTGCGTTCTTCGACACGACCTACGCCTATCGCTTTGGTCCGCCGTCTCACGATGTGACGGTTGCGAGATTGCTGGACGGCGAGGGACTGGTTCTCTCGGAAGCCTTCCACTTTCCGCAGGGGCGCCAGCAGGCGCAGCACCCTGCCGCCATCGAGCATGCTTTCCACAGGATCGACGGGGTCTGGTGGATTGGGCTGACGACCGATCGGTTCGCCCAGTCGGTACATCTCGATTTCGAGAACTTTCGCCCGGAGGATGACTGGTTTCATCTGGCACCCGGCCGCACCAAGAGGGTCAGGCTTCACCCGAGAGATGGCGCTGACCAAGGCCAGAAGCCGCAGGGGACACTGCGACATCTAGGGTCCCGCAGGATCCAGACCTTGTCCTGAAGGCATAGCAGTACTTTAGCGAGATCACGTCCCAGGGGCGTGGAAAAGCCGGTCGACTACTTCTTCCCACGTCAAGATGTCGGAGGTATCGATGGAAAGATGATCCATCATCTTCGCGCGATCGAATGCTGCCCGCATCGAGACCGGATCGTCCGGATCATAGGCACACACGTTGTCGCGTCCAGCGGCAGCAAACTGTGGTGCAACGATCGGCAGATGACAGTAACTGTACTGGATCATCTTGAGGCTCGATTGGCTGAGATAGTCGGCCCCCGCGCCCGCCCGGTAGGGCGCAATCCCGATATCGGCGAACTTGATGAAGGGCACGATCGTCGCGAAGGAGACTTCTCCATGCACGACGACATTGCCCCTCGGCTGCACCGGCTGCGCCTTCTTGCCGAAGAGGTGGAACGTCCAGTCCGGATTGGCGACCGCAAGCGTATCGATGAGACCAGCATCAAACATCATGTCCCCGACGCTGATGGCATGCCGTTCGCCTGTGTATGGACTGACAGATGCCTCGTCGAACAAGGTCTTGCTGATCCCGTGCGGCACGAAGACGACACGATCCTGGACCGCGAAATCTGAGCGCATGGCCTCTGCCATGATCCGGACCTGGTTGTAGAGCGGCAAACTCCGATTGAGTTCGTCGATGACGCAGGGATGGACCCGGATCGTCTCGAGCCGGTCGGCCGCGTGATAGATGAACTTCGCGCTGGGCGCATGCTTTCGCAGGTAGCGCGTCAGCAAGGGAGACGGACCGCTTTCGATGACGATATGGGAATAGCGGGGCAGGCGATCGATGACCGCCTTTGGCAGGAACTGCCCGTACCGGCGGTAAAGCGGCGCGATGGCGGCATTGAGCCAGCCGAAACGCAGATTGACCGGGTGGAAAGGCGCAAACCACACGAATTCCTCAAGACGCTCGTCCAGACGGAACCATTGGTTGATCGGACGGGTCTTGGCATGTTGGTATCGTCCATCCCGAATGAAGCGGCTCATCGGGCTGAGACGGCAGATCAGGAAATCGACGGCAGCTCCTTCAGCGCGCAGCTGATCCGCCATGAAGTGCAGGTCGACGCGGCGCGAAGCGTCCGCAAAATGATGGCCCGAGACGACCAGAACACGCTTGGAAGATGATTTCATCAGGCAAACGCCTCCTGCAGGCGCAGTCCGAGGACTTCGCGATAGAGCGAGACATGGTCGTCGCACACACCGTCCCAGCCGTGCCGCGACGCCCCGGCGATCATCTGTGATCGCAGCTCTGGGGAGCCTAAGAGATGCTGGAACGTGGCTTCGATTGCTGCTGCTGCGAGTTCTGGGCGCGAGAAGTCGGCGAGCGCAATGCCCGCATGGCGTCCGGCAAGCGCCTCATAAGCCTCGTTTGCATGAAGGACCGGCACCAGTCCGGCACTCATCGCCTCGACGGCGACAAGGCCGAACCCTTCGTATTCCGATGCGGAGACGAAGAGCGAAGAACGTCCCAAGATTTCACGCACCTGATCATTGCTCGCGCCGACATGCAGGTGGATATCGTTCCCGAGGTGCCGCGCCGCGATCGCCGCCCGAAGCTCAGCTTCCGTCTGGTCCGAGGGTGACCCGACAATGTCGAGCTGCCAGTCGGGCTGCGACTGCTTGAGCGCAGCCATGACATCAATCAGCCGATCGAGCCGCTTGTTCACCGAGAAACGACCGATCGTCGTCATCCGGCGGACGGGCGTTGCGCTCCCCAGTCCGGCGAACTTTTTGATGTCCACGCCATTCTCGATCAGGCGCGCCTTCGCACCGGCGATGGGTTCGAACAGTCCAAGGTCGGATTGGCTGCAGCAAACGATAGCATCATAGCCCCGTGCAGACGTGCGTGTCGCCGTCCCGAACCAGAGCTTCTTGATTGCCGCATACTTCTTCGTGTGGAAATATCCGCCATGCGTGGTGGCGATCAGCGGCTTGCGATGAAACGGACGCGTCCAGGCCAGGGCGTCGTAGAAGAAATCGATGCCATGGACATGGACGAGATCGGCATCCGCGATATGCCGGAACACTTGGGGAGCTAGCGGGTATCGGCTGCTGCCCCGCCAGGGAATGCGCACGACGTCCACTCCATCGATGGTCTCGTGCTTTGTCAGTATTGCGTCGTGAGTTCGAAACAACCGGTCGAGCGTTACCACGCGAACCGCAAAGCCGCGGTCGAGAAGCGAACGGCTCAAGTTGGAGACGACGTCCTCCAGACCGCCCCTGCTCGGCGTATACTGGCGGACGACCTGCAAGACCCGCACCCCCTTGTTGAGGATTGTCACGTTGCCCGGCCGTGACGCAGTCATGCTATCCATGCCGCACCTTCATGTTGGGTGGTTCCGGTCGATCTCATGCGCCCTGCCTAAACGAAAACCGTTAAGGTCACGTATTCGCAAACGCTGAGATGGCGCGGTGGAAAGCGCGGGTGACCCGCGCACCAACGGACTGAAACCTGCCGGCCAGGCGATGGTGGTGGCCGTCAGCCGCCGATCCCGAGCGCCGGGCAGGTCGAGGCCGCAAGAGAGAAATCGGAGAGCGCGCGCGAAAGGCCCCTCATCTGCGGCCGATCGCCCGAGGCGGTTGGCTGTATGTTCAGCGCCTCCTCTTCGGGCCACCAGTCGCCGCCTGCCCAATAGGCCCAACCTATCCAGACGTCTCGGCCACGTTCGACCGCATCGACCATCTGCTCGAGCGCCTGGATGCAGGTTTCGTCCTTCGGCACGCCGAACTCGCCAAGATAGCCGCGCTTGCCGTTGTCACGCAGCCACTGGGTGTAGGTTTCAACCGCGGCAATGGCATCAGCCGCCCGATTGCAGTTGTCCTTTGTGCCCGAAAAATCCTCGTCGAAGTATTGGTGAACTTCGAAGGCGTAATGGTTGAGCGGATCCTTCACGCCGAGCATGACCACGCCATTGGCCCCGCCATAACCCTCGCCCATCCAGCTGTGCGCCCCGGACCAAGAATTCCCGGGCACCAGGATCAGATTGCGCGCACCTGTGGCACGGATTGCCGCGATAGCGGAATTGGCCCCGGTCAGCCACTGCTCCGTGGGCATCGTATGCGGCTCGTTCATGAGGCCGAAGACGACGCCCTCCTGATTTGCGAACGCGAGGCTGAGGTCCGACCAGAACCTTGCGAAGGCCTCATAGGGAACAGCTTCCGACCCGATCAACTCCCCCCGATATCGGGCGTAGTTGTGGGGATCCAGCACCACGGTCAACCCGGCCTCACGCAGACGGCGCACCGCATCCCGGAGCCGATCGAACTCTGCCGGGTCGAAATCAGCGTTCAGAGACGGCTGAAGACGCGACCAGGAAAACGGAAGCCTTACGGAATTGAACCCCTTGCCGGCAAAATAGGCGATCGTGGCGTCAGAGGGATAGATATAAGCCGTGCCATGAACGCCGCCTTCATCGCCGAATTCGGCACCCGCGAGATTGACGCCGCGAAGGCAGGTGCCTGCCGCAAACACCGATTGCGGTATCATGCCAAGCAGCGCCAGAGCCACGCCACAAGCACGCATGAGAGAATGGAAACTGCCCTTGGGAGCGGTGCGCTTCATTGAAAATGTCATGGTTATCTCATGGCCAGGCTCGGTCGGCGCAGGTTATTGGCGGCTCGCCAAAGGTCAATGGCCAAGGATTAGGGTAACCTGTTGTTTTGTGCATCGTGAACGCAACGGACGGCGAAGATGCGCCTTGGAAAGGCGCAATGGGAACGAGGTTTTGCATTTCCTTCCCTAATCTCTGCCCATCGCAAAGGATTGGGGCTCGCCTGGGACAAGTGCCACCCGCCTTTGGAGGACGATAACAATCAGCGTTGCTGCACGCTTCCGATCGTGCCGGACATGCGATAGAGACACGGCGCCTGCGCCATGCCGAGGAGATGATAAAACCGATGACGAGCTATGTATTGACCGTATCCTGCCAGTCGACCCGCGGCATCGTCGCTGCGATTTCGGGTTATCTTGCGGAACAGGGTTGCAACATCGTCGACTCCTCGCAGTTCGACGACCTCCATACCGGCCAGTTCTTCATGCGCGTCTCCTTCATCTCGGAGGAAGGCGCGACAGAAGCCAAACTGGAGAAGGGTTTCGGGCCCGTCGCCGAGAAGTTCGGCATGAACTGGAACCTGTATGACGCCGCCAAGCGCATGAAGGTGCTTCTGATGGTCTCGCGCTTTGGTCACTGCCTCAACGACCTGCTTTATCGCTGGAAGATCGGGGCGCTTCCGATCGACATCGTCGGCGTCGTCTCCAACCATTTCGATTACCAGAAGGTTGTCGTGAACCACGACATTCCCTTCCACCACATCAAGGTGACGAAGGAAAACAAGCCGGAAGCCGAGGCGCGGATCATGGATCTGGTCGAGCAGACCGGCACCGAACTGATCGTGCTCGCCCGCTACATGCAGGTCCTGTCCGACGACATGTGCAAGAAGATGTCGGGCAAGATCATCAACATCCACCACTCCTTCCTGCCAAGTTTCAAGGGTGCGAACCCTTACAAGCAGGCCTTCGAGCGTGGGGTGAAGCTGATCGGCGCGACCGCTCACTACGTCACCGCCGATCTCGACGAAGGTCCGATTATCGAGCAGGACGTTGCGCGCATCACGCATGCGCAGTCGGCAGACGACTATGTCTCGATCGGCCGCGATGTTGAAAGCCAGGTGCTGGCGCGCGCAATCCACGCCCATATCCACCACCGGACCTTCATCAACGGCAACCGGACTGTCGTCTTCCCGGCAAGCCCGGGCTCCTATGCCTCCGAGCGCATGGGCTAAGGTTGAACAGGGCGTCGATACGGCGCCCTTTCTCTTTTCCCGCCAAGGTTCTGCGGGATAGACGCGAAACTAGGCTCTGCTAATCTCCCGACATGATTCCCCTGGGAGGAAACGTATGGCCGACTCGGCTCTGCTCCAGCGCACCGAACTGCCGCGCCCGAACGTCTCGTTGGCCGACGCCAAGATCATCTTCAATGACTTCTATGGCTTCAGTGGCGCGATCCGGGAGCTGGGCAGCCAGCAGGATCGCAATTTTCTGATCGATACCGGCGAGGAGCGCCTCGTCCTAAAGATCACGCGCGCCGAGTACCCCCAGCACGAACTGGATGCCCAGAACAGGTCCATGGAGCATCTGCGCAACCTCGATATTGGTCTGCGCATTCCCGAACCGATCGCGGCTCTGACAGGGGAATACATCCCGCAGATTGAGGTCGGCGGGGAATTCTATTGGATCAGGCTCCTTTCCTACCTCGACGGCCAGCCTCTCACCCGGCAGAAATATCTGGCACCGGAGGTCGTAGCAGCCTTCGGCGACGTGGTGGCGCGCGTGGCGACGGGGCTCAAGGACTTCCGCCACGAGGGACTCGACCGCGAGCTTCAATGGGATCTGCGCCGCGCCGGCCCCGTCGCCCTGCATCTGCTGAAATCGGTGACGGACCAGAAGCAGCGGGACCGGATCGCCAAAGCCATGATCATGGCCGTCAAGCGACTGCAGCCGCTCGCGTCCGAGCTTCGAATCCAGCCGATCCATCACGACATCACCGATGACAACGTGGTGGCGACAGCAACCGCCACGCGACGCCTGATGCCGGATGGCGTCATCGACTTCGGTGACGTCCTCTACGGCTGGCTGGTGGCCGACCTCGCGGTGACCTGTGCTGCCCTCCTGCACCATGCCGACGGCGACCCATTTTTTATCCTGCCGGCTGTGAAGGCCTTCCACGCGCGCTATCCGCTGAACAAGGCGGAACTGAAGGCACTCTGGCCGCTGATCGTTGCCCGTGCCGGTGTGCTCGTCGCAAGTAGCGAGCGACAACTGTCGATCGACCCCGACAATGACTATGTGCTCGGCAACATCGGCCACGAGCGAACGATCTTCGAGGTGGCAACTTCGGTGCCCTATCCGCTGATGGAAGCAGCCATTCTCGACGCTGCCGGCCTGCTGACGGACGAGGCAGAGATCAAGGTCTCGCACCCCCTGCTCCCCGCCCTCAGCCCCGCCGATTTTCGCCTCACTGACCTTACGGTGACGAGCATCGACCTGCCACGCGACAGCTGGGCCGACCAGGAGATCGACTGGAAGCTTCTCGCCCGGGCCGCGATGGAGACAGGCGTGGCCTCGACGCGTTACGGCGAGTTTCGACTGTCCTACACCAAACCTCTCTCCGCCGTACCGCCGGCAACCTTTGCCCTGCATGTGGACGTCTGTCTGCCGGGCGGAACGGAAGCCGTTGCGCCCTTCGACGCGACGGTCGTCCTGGACGGTCATCATCTGATCTTGTCGTCACCCGATCTATCGCTGCATCTCGACGGGATCGACTGCAGCCTGGAGGACGGCGCAAGCGTCAAGGCTGGCGATGCCATCGGGACAGTCGCTGGGGCTGCGGGCGGTGTAGGCGGCCTGCGCATACAGCTTTGCCGTGACCCTGATCTGGTTCCACCGCTCTTTGCGAGGCCGCAGCAGAGCACCGTTTGGCGTCGCATCTGCCCTTCGCCGTCGCGCCTTCTCGGCGTTGGGGTCGATGCCCCCGCGCCGGAGAGCCAGGCGCTTCTTGAACGGCGCAGGAAGAGCTTTGCCAAGCCGCAAAAGAACTACTACGCCGACCCGCCGCAGATCGAGCGCGGCTGGAAGGAACATCTCTTTGATGTGAAGGGCCGCGCCTATCTCGACATGGTCAACAATGTCACGATCCTCGGCCACGGGCATCCGCGTCTGGCCGAGGCGGTCGGCAGACAGTGGGCCATGCTGAACACCAATTCCCGCTTCCACTATGCCGCCGTTGCAGAGTTCTCGGATCGCCTTGCGTCACTCGCACCGGAAGGCCTTGATACCGTCTTCCTGGTGAACTCCGGCTCCGAAGCGGTGGATCTGGCGCTGCGGCTCGCCTGGGCCCATAGCGGCCACCGGAATATTCTGAGCCTGCTGGAGGCATATCACGGCTGGACAGTTGCAAGCGACGCAGTCTCCACGTCCATTGCAGACAATCCGCGCGCTTTGGAAACACGTCCCGGCTGGGTGCACCCCGTGCTGTCGCCCAACACCTATCGGGGCAAGTATCGCGGTGACGGCTCCACGGAGGGCTACGTCCGCGCCGTGGCTGAGAAGATCGCCGAAATCGAGGCGCAGGGCGAAAACTTGGGCGGCTTCATCGCCGAAAGCGTCTACGGCAATGCAGGCGGGATCCCTCTGCCGCCCGGCTACCTGAACGAGGTTTACGCGCTAGTGCGCGAACGCGGTGGCCTCTGCATAGCCGACGAGGTACAGGTCGGCTTTGGCCGTCTCGGCCATCATTTCTGGGGCTTCGAGCAGCAGGGGGTTGTCCCTGACATCATCACGGTCGCCAAGGGAATGGGCAACGGCCAGCCACTCGGCGCCGTGATTACCCGCCGAGAGATCGCCGACAGCCTGGAAAAGGAGGGCTACTTCTTCTCCTCATCCGGCGGCAGTCCCGTCAGCTGCGTGGTGGGAATGACCGTGCTCGACATCATGCAGGACGAAGAACTGCAGCAGAACGCCCGCGACACGGGCGATCATCTGAAAGCCCGTCTGGAAGCGCTTGGCCAGCGCTTTCCGATCGTCGGCGCCGTCCACGGCATGGGCCTTTACCTCGGGCTGGAATTCGTACGCGACCGGGAAAGCCTGGAGCCGGCGACCGAAGAGACTGCGGCGATCTGCGACCGGCTGCTTGACCTCGGCGTCATCATGCAACCGACAGGTGACCATCTTAACGTTTTGAAAATAAAACCGCCGCTCTGCCTGGCCCGGGAGAGCGCCGACTTCTTCGTCGAAATGCTGGAAAAGGTGCTATCCGACGGCTGGTGACATTGTGCACAGACACTACCATTGCCCTAACAGGCAGCACCCAAACCCGGCGAAGCTGTAAAGAAAGCGCAAAGCCCAAAACTGGGTAGACTAAATGGCGGCTTCACAGCGTTTTGGAGAGTGGTCTATCTTCGGACAGAAAAGTAAGCCGAAGGAATGCCCATGCCTATCCTGCCGGAGCAAATCTCGACCCAGCTGATGATCTGGGCCGTTGCTCTGTTCATCATCAAGCATCTGGCAGCTGACTTCCTCCTGCAGACCAGTTGGATGGCCAAGGGCAAGGAGCGCCCGAAAGGTTGGTTTGCTCCTTTGCTGGCCCACATTGCAGTACATGCCATCGGCACGCTTCTCATCGCTCTACTGATGGCGCCGCAACTGGCATGGCTGGCCATCGTAGATCTGGCCGTTCATGGTCTTATCGACAGAAGCAAGACGCTCATTCAGCAGCGCTACCATTTCAAGGTCGAGCAAGCCGCCTACTGGTGGCTCTTTGGCACCGACCAGACCCTTCACCACCTGACGCATCTGGCCTTTGCCGTCTGGATCGCCGCTGCGACGACCGCCAGCTGAGGCGAAGTCAAGCCCGGGCCAATTCCCGGACAATCCAGTCGCGGAATGCCACGAGAGGCGGATAGGCCGCCCTTTCACGTGGATAGGCCAGATAATAGCGTTGCGCGCTCTGCATGGGACGATCCACGGCCGGAACCAGTTCGCCCCGCTTCAGCTCCTCTTGAATGAGGAATGTCGGCAGGAGCGCCACGCCCAATCCTCCGATCGCCGCCTGTGATGCAGTCGCAAACTGGTCGAAAAGCATGCCGTGCACGCTTTGAAAGACGACACCGGTCTCCGCAAACCACCGTTCCCAGGCATCGGGCCGGGTGGTGAGATGCAGGAGCGAGACATTCAACAGGTCAGCAGGCTCTGCGATGACGTGGTCACGCTTGAATTCCGGACTGCAGGCCGGGACCGTTTCCTCGTGCATCAACAGCGTCAGTTCCGCACCCGGCCACACCGCATCACCGAAGTGGATGGCCGCATCGATCGAATCCAGGCGGAAATCGAAGGGCGAAAGACGGGTGACGAGATTGATCGTTATGCCGGGATTGGCGGCCAGGAACTGCCCGAGGCGGGGAGCAAGCCATCGCGCCCCAAATGTCGGCAGGATGGCGAGGTTGAGCGTACCGCCATGCGGATTGGCCCGGAGATTGAGGGACGCGCTGGAGATGCGCCGCAGCGCCTCGCGGATCTCGCGGGCATAGCTGTCACCGACCACTGTCAGCCGGATCGTTTGCCGCTCCCGAAGGAAGAGTTCGACGCCCAGCTGGCTCTCCAGGGCCTTGATCTGGCGGCTGACCGCGCTCTGCGTCAGATCAAGCTCGCGGGCAGCCGCCGTGATGCTGCCAGTCCGGGCGGCTGCCTCGAAGGCAGTCAGCAGCGACAAAGACGGCAAGAATCGACGGGCAGCGAGCATGGTCATGCCTTTTTGGAATGATCTCTTGAGAATTTATCGCTGGAATGGCGTAGAACGCTCTTCTAGAAATCTCAAGACTGTACGGGGCGGAATGATATCGGGTGGCAAGGCACGCCCGAGGGAGCCTCCCCGGCACAATTCCGAGAGCCCCGAGGCCACATCATGCTAGACGATCCGCGCTCCCACGGTCTTTGGGAAAAAACGGCGCCGACTGCACCGCAGACGACGTCGCTGAAGGGTGCGGCCAGAGCCGATGTGGTGATCGTCGGCGGCGGATATACCGGCCTTTCCGCAGCCCTTCATCTTGCTGAAGCAGGCACCAGCGTCATCCTCCTCGAAGCAAAGGAGATCGGCTTTGGCGGTGCGGGCCGCAATGTCGGCCTGATCAATGCCGGCATGTGGGTCATGCCTGACGATCTTCCGGGCGAGCTTGGCCCCGTCTACGGGGAGAGGCTTCTCGACCTTCTCGGCAACGGACCGCGCACGGTCATGGACCTGATTGATCGGCACGGCATCGAATGCGAACTCGAACGGCAGGGAACACTCCATTGCGCCGTGGGTGCCGCAGGCCAGAAGGAGATTGAGGCGCGGGCCGAGCAGTGGCAGCGCCGCGGTGCGCCAGTCGAACTGCTGGATGAGGCCGAAACCGAGCACAAGATTGGTACTCGCGCTTATCAGGGCTCGCTTCTGGATCGCCGCGCCGGCACGCTGCAGCCGCTCGCCTATGCCCGTGGCCTTGCCCATGCCGCAGTTAAGGCCGGCGCAATCCTGCACACCGCGAGCCCGGTTGAAAGCTACGCCAGAACGGCAGACGGCTGGCAGGTCAGGACATCCGAAGGCAGCGTCGATGCGAAGTGGATCGTCGTCGCAGCCGATGCTTATAGCCACGGCCCTTTTGCCGCGGTCCGCGAAGAGCAGGTCCACCTGCCGTATTTCAACTTCGCCACCGTCCCCCTCAGCGACAATCTGCGTAAGTCGATCCTGACAGAACGTCAGGGTTGCTGGGACACCAAGGAGGTCCTCTCCTCCTTCCGCATGGACAAAGCCGGCCGCATGGTCTTCGGCAGTGTCGGCGCCTTGCGTGGCACGGGCCTCTCAATCCATCGTTCCTGGGCGCGGCGCGCGCTGAAGGCAATATTCCCGCAGATCGGTGACATCGCCTTCGAAAGCGAATGGTACGGCCAGATCGGCATGACGACGAATGCGCTTCCGCGCTTCCACAAGTTTGCGCCCGGCGTCATCGGCTTCTCAGGTTATAACGGCCGCGGCATCTCGCCGGGCACCGTCTTCGGCAAAACGATCGCAAGCCATATCCTTGGGCAGATCTCCGAGGATGAACTGCCCCTGCCGCTGACAGATCCACAAACACCGGCCTTCCGCACCCTGAAGGAAGCATGGTACGAGGCCGGCGCCCAGGTGGCGCATCTGGCCGGCGCACGATTTTGAACGAACAAGAACCAGGTAGACCTGACGGAAGGACCACCATGACCCTCGCCACTCTCAAATTCTCCGCCGAAACGGCAACACTGATGGCAAGCTTCGGCGTCGACGCCAAGGCCCTGACCGGCGGCACGCTTTCGGTACGTTCGCCGATCAACGGCGAAACCATCGCAGCCGTAGCCGAAATCTCTGCCGACGACACCCGCAAGGCGATCGACGAGGCCCACAAGGCCTTCCTCGAATGGCGCCTCGTGCCGGCACCGCAACGCGGCGAACTAATCCGTCTGCTCGGCGAGGAGCTGCGCGCCGCCAAGACCGAACTCGGCCGCCTCGTCTCCATCGAGGTCGGCAAGATCACCTCGGAAGGCCTCGGCGAAGTCCAGGAAATGATCGACATCTGCGATTTCGCCGTCGGCCTCTCCCGCCAGCTCTACGGCCTGACGATTGCGACCGAACGCGCCGAACACCGCATGATGGAAACCTGGCACCCGCTCGGCGTCACCGGCATCATCTCGGCTTTCAACTTCCCTGTCGCCGTCTGGTCCTGGAACGCGGCACTTGCGCTCGTCTGCGGCAACTCCACGATCTGGAAGCCGTCGGAAAAGACCCCGCTGACCGCGATCGCGACCCAGGCGATCTTCGAAAAGGCCGTGAAGCGCTACAACGCGCAAGGGGGTAAGGCACCGGCCAACCTCTCGACGCTGCTGATCGGAGGCCGTGACATCGGCGAAATCCTCGTAGATCACCCCAAGGTTCCGCTGATCTCGGCAACCGGTTCGACCGCCATGGGCCGCGCCGTCGGCCCGCGGGTCGCCGCCCGCTTCGGCCGCTCGATCCTCGAACTCGGCGGCAACAATGCTGCCATCGTTGGCCCGACTGCCGATCTCGACCTGACGCTGCGCGGCGTCGCCTTTGCCGCCATGGGCACGGCCGGCCAGCGCTGCACCACGCTGCGTCGTCTCTTCGTGCATGAAAGCGTCTACGACACGCTCGTCCCACGCCTGATCAAGGCTTATGGCTCGGTCACCATCGGCAATCCGCTGGAAGCCGGCAACCTGATCGGACCGCTGATCGACAAGGGCTCCTTCGACCGCATGCAGCATGCGCTGGAAGCCGCAAAGGCCAATGGCGGCAAGGTCCATGGTGGCGACCGCGTCCGCGCCGACGAAGCAGCCGACGCATTCTATGTGCGCCCGGCTCTCGTCGAGATGCCGGAACAGTGCGGCCCGGTCGTCGAGGAAACCTTCGCGCCGATCCTCTACGTCATCAAGTACTCGAACTTCGACGATGCACTCGCGCTGAACAACGATGTGCCGCAAGGCCTCTCCTCGTCGATCTTCACCAACGACATCCGCGAGGCGGAAGCCTTCGTCTCCGACCGCGGCTCCGATTGCGGTATTGCCAACGTCAACATCGGCCCCTCGGGCGCCGAAATCGGTGGGGCCTTCGGTGGCGAGAAGGAAACCGGTGGCGGTCGTGAGTCCGGCTCGGACAGCTGGAAGGCCTATATGCGCCGCCAGACCAACACCGTGAACTACGGTCGGACCCTGCCGCTCGCTCAGGGCGTCAAGTTCGACATCGAGTAAAGAACCGAGGGCCGGCGTCTGCCGGCCCTTTCGCCCTGCGACAAAGGTCGATGCGCAAGGCGCTGGCCTTCGTCCACCGGATGGTCGAGACTGCAGCAACCGTCATGCGTGAGGGCTGCATGTTAGTCGAGGATCAATCCGCCACGATCGCCTATCTCCGGGACCCGGCAACCCATGGGATCTCGTCGCCGGTTGAGGTGATCGAAACACATATCTCTCTGATCTTTCTGGCAGGCGACAAAGCCTACAAGCTGAAGCGCGCCGTCAAGCTGCCCTATGCCGACTTCTCCACCGTCAACCTGCGGCGCCGCTACTGCGAGGCGGAAGTGACGCTGAACAGGCGAACGGCACCTGAAATCTACTGCGGCGTCCGTAGAATTGCCCGAGATGTGTCCGGCGACATTTCTCTCGATGGCGACGGCACAGTCCTCGACTATGTCGTGGAGATGCACCGCTTTGCCCAAGACAACCTGTTCGACCACATGGCCGAGCGCGGTCAGCTCTCGAAGCAGCTGATGGAGGACACCGCCGAACGCGTCGCCGAGTTTCACAAGGATGCGGAAATCCATCATACCGGCAGTGGGCGGGATAATCTGTCGGCAATTGTCGACATCAATCACGCTGCCTTTTGCGCCGTGACCCTCTTCAGCAAAGGAGAGACAGAGGCGCTGACAGGTCTGTTCCGCCAAGAACTGGATCGCCACGCGGCGCGTCTGGACGAGCGGGAGCGCGCAGGGATGATCCGTCATTGCCATGGCGATCTCCACCTGCACAACATCTTCCTCGGTCCGGAGGGACCACGGATGTTCGACTGCATCGATTTCAACGACCACCTGGCGACATCCGACATCCTTTACGATCTCGCCTTCCTGCTGATGGATCTCTGGCACAGGGAGGCGCCGGATTTCGCCAATGTAGTGGTGAACAGATATCTCGACCGGACGGGCGACGATGCCGGCTTCGGGCTAATGCCATTCTTCCTCGCCTTACGGGCCGCGATCCGTGCCCATGTCGGCGCCACGCAATTGCGGGACCTGGGGGACAAGACTGGCCATGAGGCCGAGGAGGCAAGGGCATATCGAAACCTTGCGCTTGCCTTGTTAGAGAGGAAGGAGCCGGTCCTGGTCGCAATCGGGGGGCTGAGCGGATCCGGAAAATCGACGCTTGCCGAGGCGATCGCGCCTCGGATCGGCTTGGCACCCGGCGCGCGCCTCCTCGAAAGCGACCGTCTGCGCCGTGCGATGCTCGGCCATGCCAGAGGCGAACCAATGCCGCCTGCGGCCTATCGGCCGGAAGTCTCGGCCAAGGTTTACGCTAATCTGGCCGAAAAAGCAGAGCAGGTCCTGCACGCGGGTGGATCGGTCGTTGCAAACGCCGTTTTCGCGCACCCGGAAGAAAGGCAGGCTATCGAGCAGGCGACACGCAGTCAGGGCATACGCTTCATCGGCCTTTGGCTGGACGCCGATCCCACCATCCTGCGCTCGCGGATCAAGGACCGTCCCGTGACGGATTCCGACGCCACCGTGGCCGTTCTCGAACAGCAACTCGCCCGGGACACGGGCGAGATCGGGTGGCTGCGGACAGATGCGGCTCGGCCAACCGCACTCATCGCAAGAGAAGTTCTATCTTTGTTATCTGGCGAGTTGCTCAGCGCAGGTTGAAGCGCACAGGAGCAGTGATTGTCTTGTTGACGCCTGCCGGCGGGGCCGGAACCGGTGACGCCGCCCGCACCATGTCAAGCACGGCGCTGTCGAGGGTCGGATAGCCAGACGAACGCGACAGCGAGACCGACAGCACATTGCCGGAATCGTCGATCCGGAAGCGGACATAGACCGTCCCCTCCTCACGATTGCTGCGCGCAGCGCTCGGATAACGTTTGCGGCGCTCCAGGTGCGACATCAGCCTCGACTGCCACTTTGCTGGCGAGACACTACGACCGGCACCATTCGCTGTTGCAGCTGAAGCGTTGCGCGTCGACTGGGCAACCTCGGCCTTGGCAGTCCGCGCAGCCTGCGATGCCGGTGGCTGCACCTGCTTCTTCACGACCTTTTTCGGCGCTGGTTCTTTCCTCTTCTCGACCTCCGGCTTCGGCGGTGGCGGTCGCATCATCGGGATCGGAACTTCGACATTTTCGAGCTCCGCCATCACCATCTGCTCGATCGGATCGATCTCCGGCGGAGGCTCCGGCAAGGGCTCCGGCTCGATCACCGGCTGCGGTTCTGGAATAGCTTCCGCGACCTCCGGCTTTGGCTCTGGCTCCGGCGGCGGCGGCTCGGGCAAGGGCTGTTCGACCGGTTCCGGGATGGGCTCCGGCAAGGGCTCACTGCTTGCAGTCTTCACCTCTTCGGCGTCCACCTGCTCGGTCGAGATCTCGGTCTCTTCCGTGACGACGGCCTCGGGTTCCGGCGCAAGTTCGATCATAATCGCGGGCGGCGGCCCGCTGTCGGCGGCCACCATCTCCGGCTCGCGCAAGAGAACCGCCACGGCTCCCGCATGCGCGGTAGCAATCAACAGGCCGGCCGTGGTCCACAACAGCCCCTCGCCGACGACGCGTCTCGTGGAGCGGGGCTCGATCATGGCGCTGCCCCAGCCGGCGCAGGCGCAGCTGGATCGGCATCCGGCGCTGCAGCTGCCGGAACGGTTTCCAGGCCGACCAGTGCAATCTTCAGGTAACCAGCGTCCCTCAGCAGGTTCATGACCTCCATGAACTGCCCGTAATCGACGGTCTTGTCAGCGCGCAGGAAGATCCGCGCGTCCTTGTTGCCTTCGGTTATCCGGTCGAGCGATGTGCCCAGTACCTGCCGCGCAACGGTATCGTTGCCCAGCGAAAGGCTCATGTCTTCCTTCAACGTCACATAGACAGGCTCATCCGGACGCTCCGCCGGCTTCGCCGTCGAGGCAGGAAGGTCCACATTCACGTCAACGGTTGAAAGAGGGGCTGCGACCATGAAGATGATGAGCAGCACCAGCATGACGTCGATGAATGGCGTGACGTTGATCTCGTGGTTCTCCGCCAGATCGTCGCCCGAACTGTTTTCTCTGATACCGCCGGCCATGAGTTTACTCGGCCGCCATCGCCATGGCCTTGGTCGCCTGGGCGATACGGGCACTCTTGCGGAAGTCGAGATCGCGGCTCACCAGACGCTCTATACCGGCGCCGGCATCGGCCAGAAGCTGGCGATAGCCCGTCACCGAACGGGCGAAGACATTGTAGATGATGACTGCCGGGATGGCGGCAACCAGACCGATGGCAGTCGCCAGCAGCGCTTCGGCGATACCGGGCGCAACGACGGCGAGATTGGTGGTCTGCGTCTCGGCGATGCCGATAAAGGAGTTCATGATACCCCAGACGGTGCCGAACAGGCCGACGAAGGGTGCTGTAGAACCGATGCTGGCCAGCACGCCGGTACCGTTGGACATCTGCCGGCCCGCCCGTGCCTCGATCCGCGCAAGCGCCGAAGCGACACGCTCCTTGACCCCGTCGCCCCCGACCTGGTCGATGGCGGCATCTGAGAGGTTCATTTCGTGCTGGGCCGCGCGCACCATGGTCGCCACCACGCCACCGCGCTTCTCAAGCGCTTGCAACGCATCCTGCAGCTGCCGCGCCTTGACCACGGCCTTCAGACCACGCTTGGCCCGCGCCCGCGCGCCAAAGAGCTGCAGGGACTTGGCGAGCCAGACAGTCCAGGTCAGCACCGAGGCAAGGGCAAGCGCAATCATCACCGACTTCACGACCCAGTCGGCCGCCATGAACATGCCTTCCGGCGACAGATCATGCGGCATGATCTTCTCGTCTTCAGCGGCGACTTCTTCGCCGCCTGCCGGTACTGCCTCTATCGCGGAGGGCGTGGTTACGGCCTGAGCCGGTGCCTCAGCAGCCGGAACTGCGGCTGGAGTATCGGCCGGTGCAGTTGCGGGCGAAGGTGGCTGCGCGGCCACCGGAGCTGCCTGACCTTCTGAGCTTGCTGGAGGCGTCGCGGCCGGAGCCGCGGGCTCGGAGGGAACCGCAGGCGATGCAGAAGGAGCCAATGCCGGCGCCGAGGAAGTGGAGGGCGGCGAAACGGCCGCAGGCGGCTCGGTGGGGGACGACGCCTGCGAAGGCGAGCCCGGCGAACTCGTCTCGGGAAGCACGACGTCAGTCTCGGCATTCCCCGGTGTTGACTGCTGCGCCTGCACCCCTGCGGAAATTGCAAGGATGGAAACGAGAAGTGCAAATCGCTTGAGCGAAGGTCCCGAATGAATGAGCGGCATTGGGAGCTCCTTGTAAACTGATGATAAAAAAATCAGGCGCCTTGGGCCGCGCCGTCACGCTGCCTTCCCCATATAAAACTTGATTATCTGTGACAAGTAATAAAACGGCCAGCGCGCGGTTTTCCTGCCGCCATGACACGTCAGGCGCGCATCAAGCGCGCAGCCGTTCGCGCTCGTAAAGGTCGGCCACGTCCTGGTGACGGCAAAGTTCTGTGCCCGACGTCATCACGGTTGCAGCCCCCGCTGCCTGCCCGAATCGGAAGGCCTCCTCGACATCATGCCCCTGGGCAAGCGCCCAAACCATGCCCGCAACGAAACTGTCTCCTGCACCGGTCGCGGAATTGACGGGCACGTCGATGGCTGGAAGGCGGATGATCCGGTCTGAAGTGGCAAGGACGGCACCGTCGGCTCCAAGGGTCACCGCGATGTGCTGTGCCGCACCCGTGCGGACATACGCCTGCGCTGCCTCGCCCACCTCGTTATGTGCCAGCTTGCGCCCCAGGAATGCCTCGAACTCCCCGAGGCTGGGCTTGACCAGGAACATGTGCGACCGCGATAGGGCCTCGGTGAGGGGTGCACCCGACGTGTCGAGCACAAACCGCGCGCCCTTCTCGGCCGCAATCTGTGCGAGCCGGACATAGGTGTCGTCAGGGGCGCCGCGCGGCAGGCTGCCGCTGGCAACGACATAATCCGCATCGCTCGAGGCAATCGCTTCAAAGACGGGAGCAAGCTCTGCCTCGGTCACCAGCGGGCCTTCCGGCACGAAACGATATTCGAGATTGGTCGAGGTCTCGTGCACGGCAAAGGCGACCCGCACGGGATCGTGGATCTTGAAGGTCCGTTCGACGATCGGAAGCGGCTTCAGCATCGCCTCCAGCAATTCTCCCGTCGCTCCGCCCGAGAGGAACATCAACTCGCATGTACCGCCGAGCGTCGCGATGACACGGGCGACATTGATGCCTCCACCGCCCGGAAATTGCTGCTGGTTATGGGTCCGGGTCTTATGGGTGTGGCGTACGACCTCCGCATCACTGGAAATGTCGATAGCAGGATTGAGTGCGAGGCAAAGGATTTTTGTCATCAAATAAACCACCACTGGGGATGTGAAACTGGATACTGCAACACTGTTGCGACAGATCTAGGACGGGACGCCTCATGGCCGCAAGTCGGCTGAAAGACGCACGCTCTCAACCGCGATGGTCCGCCGACGTTCCCGCTGGGTGGCGAAAGGGTGAACACAGAGATCGCGTTTCGGGGATTGTCTTTGCCCGTCGAGACATTACCTTCGCTGCGCATCCACCGAGGAAAGAAACAAGCGTCCATGTATACCGGCATCGTTCAGACCGTCGCCCCGATCAAGTCCGTCATCCGCTACGACGGCTACACGACCTTCTTCATCGAGCTGCCGGAACGGCTCATGACAGATCTGCAGATCGGCGCCAGTGTCTCCGTCGAAGGCGTCTGCCTCTCGGTCACCTCGATCGACGGGACCACAGTGACCTTCGACGCTATGGATGCCACGCTGGAACGCACCAATCTGGGCACACTGCAGGCGGGCGACCAGGTCAACATAGAGCGTTCGGCCAAACCGACCGATGAGAACGGCGGTCACAACATCGCCGGCCACATTGCCACGACGGCCGAACTGGTGGCTGCAAAGATGGAAATGCCGGGCGCCTTCATACAGTTTCGCGTGCCGGACGAATGGGCGAAATACGTCTTCAAGCGGGGCTACCTTGCAGTGAACGGGGCAAGCCTGACCGTTGCAGAGGCCGAAGGCGACACCTTCACCATCAATCTCATTCCCGAGACGCTGCGCCAGACAACCTTCCCGCGCTATAAGCCCGGTGACGCGCTGAATATCGAGGTGGACCACCAGACGATGGTCATGGTCGATGTGGTGGAACGCACGCTGGAACGCCTGATGGCGAAGCGCGCCTGAAGCGCGAAGTCGGTCAATGGCGGCGGTGCGTGCCCTGCGGCGGCACATCACCCATCAGCGCAACCAGGACTTGCCGGTAATCAGCCGGCTTGGGCGCGCAGAGCTCCTGCGGGATGCCATTCTCCTCGATTTCCTTGATCGCCGATCCGGACACGATACGGAAAGGGATGCCGGCGCGTCGTAGACGCTGCACGATCGGGGTCACCGCACCATCGCGCACCTTGAAGTCAAGGATCGCACCGGAGACGTGTTCCGTTTCGAGGATTTCAAGCGCGTCACGCACGGTTTCCGTCGTAATGACATTGACGCCGGCGCGTGCGACGGCGTCCGCTGCATCCATGGAAATGAAGACGTCGTCCTCGACGATGAGGATCGTGTCGATCGCTAAAGCCTGTCCTGGTCTCATCTTCGTTCTCCTTCTGCCACCACAACGTCTTCAACTCTGGTTTGTTCAGTTTTTCTTAAATTGCCAAACAACATGGTAAACATAGGCTTAACGTCCGAAGCAGGAGTAATGATGCGCTACTGGATTCCACTGTCACCGGCCCATGGAACATCCTTGGGAAGGCCGGCGTTTCCACCCCGCACAACACGGGAGATCATCCATGCAGATCATCGGAACGGAAATCATTGAAAGCCCGGAACCGAAACACGGCTTCATCGTCGAATTTCTCGGCGACGGCGGAGAAAAGGTTTCAGTCCATATGGCACAGACCGAAAGCGGCGGCTTGACCCGCGACAACGCGCTCGAGAAAGCCCAGGTATTGCTGCTTCAGGCCAGCAGGTTCGGTATGACCGACAAGGAAGAGACGGTCGATGGCGGCGAGCCATCCGGCGAAGAGGCAAGCGACGCGGTCGAAAGCCTGCGTCAGGAACAGCAGGAAAAGAGCATGCAGCGCGGTGGATCGGCGCTTCAGGAAGGGCTGGAAGACACCTACCCGGCGAGCGATCCTGTATCGGCGACCTATACGTCCATCGCCACAGATCAGAAGCATTGAAATCAGCAGCCCGTCCTCCCGGGGTAGCAAGCCATGCCCGCTGAATTGACAAGCTTTGGCACAGCCACGACACTGGAACTGTCGGCAATCATCGTTCGGCTGCTGATTGCCATGGTTTGCGGTGCCGCGATCGGTGTCGAGCGGGAATGGCGCGCGCATGCGGCAGGCCTGAGGACCCATATACTCGTGTGCCTGTCAGCAGCCATTGTGGCAATCTTGACCATCGAGATTGCCCACCACGACGCCTTCAACCAGCAGGAGGTGCGGCTGGATCCCATTCGTCTGATTGAGGCGGTCACGGCCGGTGTGGCCTTTCTGGCCGCCGGCATGATTGTGTATGCGAAGGGAGAAGTGCATGGCCTGACGACCGGCGCCGGACTTTGGTTCGCCGGCGCGATCGGTCTGTCTTGCGGGCTAGGCTTCTGGCAGATCGGTCTGATCGCTACCGGCTTTGCCCTGGGCGTCCTCTGGCTCCTACGCCTGATCGAGAACAAGCTACCATTGCCTCCCAAGGACCGCGACTAGCGGAGTCACCGCAAGAGACTTTGCCCTCCGTCAACCCAGATCGGCGTCCCGGTTACATGCCGCGACGCATCGGACGCGAGAAAGGCAATCACCTCGGCGACCTCTTCGACTGTCCCGGACTCGCCTCCGGTAAGGGGGATATCCCCTTCTGGAAATTGCACCGGCACCTCGGTCTGCCGCTTCTTGCGCACGTTCGTATTGTCATTGATCTCGGTGTCGATTGCGCCCGGGCAGACGGCATTGATGCGGATTCCGTGGCGGCCGAGCTCGAGGGCGAGCTGTTGCACCATGGCAAGCTGCGCGGCTTTGGTCGCCGAATAGGCTGTGGCGCCCGGCGTCGTGAAGGTGCGCGTTCCATTGATGGAGGAGATCACGATGATCGATCCGCCGCTCTTCTTCATGCAGCGAACAGTGTGATGCAGCGTCAGATAGGTGCCCCGGAGATTGACGGCGATGGTCTTGTCGAACTCGTCGGGCCGCAGGTCGTCGATGGGGGCCCAGGTTCCGTTGATCCCGGCATTCGCTACCACGATATGCAGACCTTTTCGTGCATCAAGAAGGCGGTCGACAGCCTGAGCCATCTCGCCCTCATCGCTGACATCAGCCACCAGCACCATGCCGTCACCGCCGGCTGAGCGTATTTCCGCCAGCGTTTCCTCCAGCTCGTCTTCCGTCCTGCCTAGAAGGCCGACGAAGGCGCCGCCTTGGGCCAGCCTCAGCGCTGCCGCCTTGCCGATGCCGGATCCTGCGCCAGTTACCAATGCCGTCTCGCGTTCGAATATGGCGCCGTTCATGAACGGTCCTCCACGTGCTCGGGCTTGCCTTTGCGCTTGGTCGACGCGAGGTCCTCGAGCTCCTTTTCGCTCATGCTCTTTTCCATGCTGCGGGAGGCTCCCTTGAGATCGGACACCTTCGCGTCCCCCCGCTTGGCGGCCAGGGCGGCGCCTGCCGCCTTCTGCTGCGCTTTCGATTTCGCCGGCATTCACATCTCCTCTTGTCCTGCACCTGTGCTGCAACGTGGCAAGCAAACCGGTGAAAGGAGCGAAAGTTCCGGCTCTGGAAAGCCCCCGGAACAAAGGCGGGAGTTCGGGAATTAAGCTGCGCAACTCCAGACATCAGAGGATCAGATGGACGCTAAGAGCACGCATTTCCATGTCACGCCGGGCGAGTGGCACCAACTCGGCGCGTGCTTTGATGGCGAGGGAACCAACTTCGCCATCTTCTCCGCCCATGCCGACCGCGTGGAACTCTGCCTTTTTGACGAAACTGGCAGCATTGAAATCGCCCGGGTCGAACTTCCAGAATACACCAATGAAGTCTGGCACGGCTATCTGCCGGGCGTGAAGGCAGGACAGCTTTATGGCTACCGCGTCTATGGTCCCTATGAGCCGGAAAATGGCCACCGCTTCAATCCGAACAAGCTGCTGCTCGACCCCTATGCCCGCGAGATCGTAGGCGACTTCGCCTGGTCGAAGGCACACTTCGGCTATGACTTGGATTCGGAAGAGAAGGACCTATCCTTCAACGACCTCGACAGCGCCGCCTGCTCACCCAAATGCCGCGTCATTGATCCGGCAGAGAACCGCGTGCCGAATGGTTTCAAGCAGATTCCATGGGCAGAGACCATCGTCTACGAAACCCACGTGAAGGGCTTTACCAAGCTGCATCCGGCGATCCCTGAGGACCTGCGGGGCACCTTCGAGGGCCTTGGACACAAGGCGGCCGTTGACTACGTGAAGAGCCTCGGCATCACCTCGATCGAGCTTCTGCCCGTCCACGCCTTCCCCGATGACAGCCATCTCCTGGACAAGGGACTGCACAATTACTGGGGTTACAACACCATCGGCTTCTTCTCGCCGGCCAGCCGCTATTATGGACCGAAGGGGCTTGTCGGCTTCCGCGACATGGTCCGCGCCTTCCATGATGCCGGCATCGAGGTCATCCTCGACGTTGTCTACAACCACACTGCCGAGGGCAACGAACTAGGTCCGACCCTCTCCCTCAAGGGCATCGACAATTTTTCCTACTACCGCACCCTGCCCGATAACCATCGCTACTACATCAACGACACCGGCACCGGGAACACGGTCAACACGTCCCATCCGCGCGTCCTGCAGATGGTGATGGACAGCCTGCGCTACTGGGCAGAGGAAATGCACGTTGACGGTTTCCGCTTCGACCTGGGCACGATCCTGGGGCGCGAACCGGAAGGCTTCGACCAGCGCGGCGGCTTCTTCGATGCCGTGTCTCAGGATCCGACCCTCTCGAAGGTGAAGCTGATCGGCGAACCCTGGGACATCGGCCCCGGCGGCTACCAGGTTGGCGGCTTTCCCCCGGGCTGGGCCGAGTGGAACGACAAATATCGCGATTCCACCCGCGAATACTGGTTGAATGCAGACAACACCTCGCAGGACTTCGCTGCCCGGCTGCTCGGCTCCGGCGATATCTACGACCTGCGCGGTCGTCGCCCCTGGGCCAGCGTCAACTTCATCACCGCGCATGACGGCTTCACGCTGAACGACCTCGTCTCCTACGACCAGAAGCACAACGAGGCCAATGGAGAAGACAACAACGACGGCCACGACCACAACCGCAGCCACAACTATGGTCATGAGGGGCCGACCGACGACGCCGAAATCAATGCGATTCGCGACCGCCAGAAACGCAACTTCCTGGCCACGCTGTTCTTCTCCCATGGCACGCCCATGCTCCTGGCCGGCGACGAATTCGGCCGCTCGCAGATGGGCAACAACAACGGCTATTGCCAGGACAGCGAGATCAGCTGGTTGCACTGGGAGGATCTGCCGGAAGGCTGCGAGGAACTGCGGGAATTCAGCAGCCGCCTGATCGCTCTGCGCAAGGCCCAACCGCTCTTGCGCCGCGCAAGCTGGCGCGACGGAATGATCATCGACTGGTTCAATGTCGAAGGCGGCCATCAGGAGGCTGAGCACTGGCTGGATGGAAACCCGCTGGCTCTGAAGCTCCTTCGCCAGGATCTCGAATCTGAAGAAGGCGTCTGGCAGGAAGTCCTGATGCTGTTCAACCCGATTGCCGAAGACATCGACTTCGTCCTGCCGGACACCGGTGGCGGCAACTGGCAGCTGGAATTGACGACCTTCGACGTCGCGCGCCGGGGCGACGTGGCTGAAGAAGGCAAGCCCTTCAGGCTCGAGGCGAGATCCCTCGCGCTGTTCAGACGAGCCTGATCGCCAACATCAGTCCTGCGAGGCGCGTTGCAGGACCTCGAAATCATAAAGCTGCCCGGCAACCGAGATGCGCCGGGCAGAAATGACCACCGACACCACATTTCCTGCCGCATCATGGATCTCGCCACGCATCCCGGCATAGCCGCCATCGCGGTCAAGCAACATCAAGCGTTCGGCGCGGGCCTCGCTTCCCGACACGACGCCTGAAGCGACCATCTCGCTGCCTCGAATCTCGTCCCAGCTCTTGCCGACAAGGTCAAGGTAAGCCTGGTTCACTCTGACGAAACGCGAGCTCTTCAGGCCGATGCTGGAGATCGAGAAGGCGACGGGCGACAATTCGAAAAGCGCCTGGATCACCGGCCCGGAGAGGGCATTCGTCTCTGCCTGTTCGATGATCTCACGCGGCAGCGGCTTCTCTTCATCGCCCTGCGCAATCTCATAGTCAGCCGGCATGGCCAGCTCGTCTCTGAGAACCGCCACCAGCCTCCAGAGATCGACTTCCATGAACTGCGGCTTGTGGGCATCGCCGACATCTTCCAGCAATGCCGGCAGTGTCGAGATTGCCTGGGAAATACGCTGCGCTTCGCGAGGGCTTTTCGCCCCAGTCAACAGCGCCTGCAACTTCTCGAGCGCGATCCCGTGAAGGGTTTCATAGCCCTGCTGCAGCTTCTGAGCCCGTTCGGCTTCGACCTCCTCCAGCGGACGAGCGCCGTCGGCCACCGGAAGCTCTTCGAGCAAGGCCCAGATACTGCGCTCCTCGGGACATTCCTCGACCTTGGCCGTGCCTTGCGGCGCAAAGCGGATGAGACTGAGAACGGTGTCGACGCCAAAGCTGTCGACATCCACTGGGCCAACCTGCCCATCGGGCTTCGCCTCAAGCGCCGTCAGGCGCGTCGGACTGCCATTATCATCGAAATAGACGCAGACTTCTGCCACGTTCTCCGGAAAGTCGAGCCACGGGTGCTCACCGCGAAAAGTCTTGAGCGCAGACTGATCGAGCACTGTCAGAGCATACATCGCGCCTCCTCCACAACCGGTCGTGGTGCGAAGCACCCGCATCCTGCTTCCTCTCGCAGGAATCGCCGCATATCAGCATAAAGCAAACCTTCCGGCTTCTGAACGAGTTTCTAGGCCCGGACAAGTATAGGAATGCTTAAGCTGAACACTTGGAGTTTCAGGGGTGACGCAAGAATGCGACAGCCCGGCGCACAAACCCTTGCATTACTAGGGGCGCCGGACTGTTTGTGCTCTATCTGGCGATCAGAAGAAGGCCTGGATGCCGGTCTGGGCCCGACCCAGGATCAGGGCATGCACGTCATGCGTGCCCTCGTAGGTATTCACGGTTTCGAGGTTCTGTGCATGGCGCATGACATGGTACTCGATCTGGATGCCATTGCCGCCGTGCATGTCGCGGGCCATGCGAGCGATGTCGAGCGCCTTGCCGCAATTGTTGCGCTTGACGATTGAGATCATCTCCGGCGCAAACTGGTGTTCGTCCATCAGGCGACCGACGCGCAGCGAACCGAGCAGACCGAGTGCGATCTCCGTCTGCATGTCTGCCAGTTTCTTCTGGAACAGCTGCGTGCCGGCCAGCGGCTTGCCGAACTGCTTGCGGTCAAGGCCATACTGACGCGCCCGATGCCAGCAATCTTCCGCAGCCCCCATGACGCCCCAGGAAATGCCGTAGCGCGCACGGTTGAGGCAGCCGAATGGGCCCTTGAGACCAGACACGTTCGGCATCAGCGCGTCTTCGCCAACCTCGACGCCATCCATGACGATTTCGCCGGTGACTGAAGCCCGCAGCGAAAGCTTGCCGCCGATCTTCGGTGCGGAAAGGCCCTTCATGCCCTTTTCGAGGATGAAGCCGCGGATCTCGCCTCCATGCGCCTCGGACTTCGCCCAGACAACGAAGACGTCGGCGATCGGGGCGTTGGAGATCCACATCTTGGAGCCACGCAGGCGATAACCGTTCTCGATCTTTTCAGCACGCGTCTTCATGCCACCCGGATCGGAGCCGGCATCCGGCTCGGTCAGGCCGAAGCAGCCGATGAGTTCGCCCGAAACGAGACCCGGCAGATACTTGTCCTTCTGCTCTTCCGAGCCATAGGCATAGATCGGATAGATGACCAGCGACGACTGTACGCTCATCATCGAGCGATAACCTGAATCGATGCGCTCGATCTCACGCGCCACGAGGCCGTAGGAAACATAGTTGGCGTCGGCGGCTCCATACTTCTCCGGCAGCGTCACACCGAGAAGCCCGGCCTTGCCCATCAGCCGAAAGAGTTCCGGCTCGACGGTCTCGCCGAGATAGGCGTCAGCCACGCGTGGAGCGAGTTCGGCCTCGGCAAACGCCGCTGCGGCATCCTGGATCATCCGCTCGTCCTCGCTGAGGACCTCGGACATCAGGAAGGGATCACTCCAGGAAAAGGGTCGCATCTCGCTCATCGGTCTCATCCATTGTTTCGTCCTGCCACATTGCTCATGACTGAGTGGAATTCAAGCCATGTTTACTCATGTTGCTATTAGGTCTATTCATATCTCATGCTGACACATCAACGCCGCTTTCTCCCTTCGACCAGTGCGCTCGCAGCCTTCGATTCGGTTGCCAAGCTCGGCAGCTTTTCTGCGGCCGCAAATGAGTTGGCGCTCACACAGGGAGCGATCAGTCGCCAGATCGGCCTCCTCGAAGACCAGCTCGGGGTGAAACTTTTCGAGCGCACCAATCGCGGCGTCGAGCTTACCGCCATCGGACGCACCTATGCCAAGGGCATCGGCGACGCGCTGGCAACGATCCGGACGCTCTCGCTCGAAGCCATGGCGACCCGCGACGACACCCATCTGCGCCTCGCCATCCTTCCCACCTTCGGCACCCGTTGGCTGATGCCGCGCATGCCCGACTTCCTGGCGAAGAACCCGGCGATTATCATGGATTTCGCCACCCGCATCGGCCAGTTCGATTTCGAAGGCTCTGGGCTCGATGCAGCAATCCATATCGGCGAACCGAACTGGCCCGGCACGGATTGCCAGTTCCTGATGCACGAAATGGTCGTGCCGGTCTGCAGCCCCACCTTCCTTGCTGCCAATCCCATCAAGAGACCGGAAGACCTGCTGGCCAAGCCACTCTTCGACATGGCCTCCCGTCCACGTGCCTGGGAACACTGGTTCGCCAGCCTCGGCATCAGCGAGGGCCGCGGCGGTGGCATGCGCTTCGAGCAATTCTCCAATGTGGTGCAGGCCTGCCATGCAGGCCTCGGCATCGCGCTCGTCCCGACATTCCTGATCGAGCCGGAACTGGCGACCGGACAGCTGGTGCGTGCCTGGGATCACGAGGTCAAAAGCGCCAGTGCCTACTATCTCGTCCGGCCGCTCTCGAAGATGGCCTACGGGCCCGCCAGCGCCTTTGCGTCCTGGATTCTCGAACAGGCCAGGGACTTCAGCGAGCGTCCTCGCGCAGGCGGCTCAAGAGCACCCGGAAATGACTCGCGGGCTGTGTCTTGTGCCGATTGACAAGCCCCTGTCATGAGCGAAGACTATTCCTCGAAAGCCATGATCAGGCTCGGAGGGGACCATGTTCAAGAACCGTTTTTCGGCGTTAATCACACTCGCGCTGGCTCTCGTACCGCTTCCTCTCCCAGCCTCAGCCGAGGATGTCCGCACCATCGAACGGGTCGATGATGCGGATTATTTCGGCTTTGATCTGAGGACAGAGAAGAACGTCTCCATTGACGAATGCGAGGCAAGCTGCATCGGTGACTCCGCCTGCCGGGCCTTCACATACAATCCGAAGGTCAACTGGTGCTTCCTCAAGTCCGACTATGATCAGCTGAACAGTTTCCCCGGTGCGATTGCGGGCCGCGTCGTCGTCCAGGCCGCAGAAGAAGACATCGGCGCGCCCCCGGCGCTGCCCTTCGTCTCCGAATACCTCAAGACCGAAGCCCGCAACCAGCGCGACAATCTTGCAGTGGTGCCGGAACAGCAGGGGCTTGGGCGCGACGCCCTGATCGAGACTGGCCGCGCAGCCTTTACCGGCGGCAATATAGATTTCGCCGTCGCCTCGATCAAAGGTGCTCTGTCGATCGATCCCGATGACCAGGCCCTGTGGTTGGAACTTGCCCGCATGGCGAACACCGTGACCGGGAATTATTCGATGGCCAACGAGGGCGCTACGGCCTCAATCAATGTTTATCTGCTGACCCGTGGCGCCACCTCGCGCGCCGAGGCACTCGCCACGCTGGCGAAATCGCTTGAGAACAGCGAGAACTGGCGCCCGGCTCTCAGTGCCTACAAGGCGAGCCTCGAACTCGCATCGAATGCGGAAGTGCGGGCCGCCTTTGAAGATCTGCGCTCCCGTCAGGGTTTCCGCGTCGTCAACAACACCGTCGATTCCGACAGCGCCTCGCCGCGCGCCTGCGTCGAATTCTCCGAACCGCTGGTCAAACGTGGCGTTGACTATGCGTCCTTCGTCACCCTCGACGGCAAGACCCCGAAGGCGATCGAGGCAAAGAACAACCAGATCTGCGTCGAGGGCCTGGAGCATGGCGGGCGCTATCGCCTCGCGCTCCGAGCCGGTCTGCCCTCCTCGGTCGACGAAAACCTGGAAGCGCCAGTCGAACTGGAGCTTTATGTCCGCGACCGCAGCGCCACCGTGCGCTTCACCGGCGACAGCTTCGTTCTCCCCTCCTCTGCCCGCCAGGGCATTCCGCTGGTCTCGATCAACAGCGAAAGCGCCAATCTCGAGCTCTACCGGATCGGTGACCGTAACATCGCCCCGCTGCTCGCTTCCTCGCAGTTTCTCACCCAGATGGATGGCTACACGGCCGGTCGCGTGAAGGACGAACTGGGTGAACTGGTCTGGCAGGGCTCGGTCGACATCGCCAATGAACAGAACAAGGAAGTCGTCACCAGCATTCCGCTGCAGGAAGCCCTGCCGACCCGCAAGCCCGGCATCTATGTCCTGACCGCCGTCTCGCCGACTTCAGTCACCGAAAACTGGGACAGCCGTGCAACGCAATGGTTTGTAGTGTCCGACATCGGCCTTTCGACCTTTGCCGGCACTGACGGCCTGCATGTCTTCGCCCGCTCGCTCGCATCGGCAAGCCCGCTCGCCAACATCGAACTGCAACTGATCGCCAAGAACAACGAGATCCTCGCGACCGCGACGACCGATGCCGAGGGTCGCGCCCGCTTTGATGCCGGTCTCGTTCGTGGCGGCGCAGCACTGGCGCCCGCCGTCATCGCCGCCCGCAGCGGTGCCGACGACAACGTCTTCCTCGACATGACCCGCGCCGGCTTCGATCTCTCCGACCGCGGCGTCACCGGTCGCCCGGCACCGGGCCCGGTCGACATCCTCGCCTGGACAGAGCGTGGCATCTACCGCCCCGGCGAAACCGTGCATGCGGCAGCGCTGGCCCGCGACACCAATGCCGATGCCATTTCCGGCCTGCCGCTCACCTTCCTGTTCTCGCGACCCGACGGGGTCGAGTTCCGCCGCATGGCGGTATCAAGCGAGACGCTGGGTGGTTATGCCGTCGATCTGCCGATCCTGGCCAATGCCATGCGCGGCACCTGGACGGTCGCCATCCACACCGATCCGAAGAAGCCGGCCCTCGCCCAGTCGACCTTCCTCGTCGACGACTTCGTGCCCGACCGGCTCGATCTCAAACTGTCCAGCGAAGCCACGGCCATCTCGCCGGAAGAACCTGTCACGGTCTTCGCAGATGGCCGCTACCTCTATGGCGCACCGGCCGCCGGCCTGACGCTCGAAGGTGAAGTCGTGATCCGTCCGACGACCAGCCATCCAAACTTCGACCGGTACAGCTTTGGCCTTTCGGACGAGGAAGGCATCGAGGACATGCGTGTGCCGCTCGAAGGCCTCGACGCACTGGATGATGAGGGTCTCGCAAACATCGACGTCTTCCTCACCGACCTGCCCTCCACGACGCGCCTCCTCAACGCAGATGTGGTCCTGCGTCTGCGCGAAGGTGGCGGCCGCGCCGTTGAACGCAAGCTGAGCCTACCGGTCACCCCGGAAGGACCTATGATCGGCATCAAGCCGGAATTCGAAGGTGACCTCGCCGAAAACACCAATGCCGGCTTCAACCTGATTGCCCTGGGCGCCGACGGCCAGCGCCAGGTACTGCCGGCTGCACGCTGGAAGCTGATCAAGCTGGAGCGGAACTACCAGTGGTACCGCGACGGCTCGTCCTGGCGTTATGAACCGATCACCACGACCAAGCTCGTGGCCGATGGCACGACCGACATCGCAGCCGATGGCACAGCGCTTTCGGTACCCGTCACCTGGGGCAGCCATCGTCTGGAGGTCGAGCAAGGCGACGCGGTCACCAGCGTCGATTTCGATGCCGGCTGGTTCGTCACCGCAAGCTCCACAGAGACGCCGGACGCCCTCGAAATCGGCCTCGACAAGCCGTCCTATCAGGTCGGCGACACCGCTAAGCTCAAGATCTCACCGCGCTTCGCCGGTCAGGTCATCGTGACCTCGGGCACGGATGCTCTGATTTCCACCCAGATTGCCGAAGTCCCGGCCACGGGCACGGAAATCGAGATCCCCGTCACCGCAGATTTCGGCGCCGGAGCATATGTAACGGCTACCCTTTTCCGTCCGGGTGACGCTGAGGAAAGCCGCATGCCGGCGCGCGCGATCGGCATTGCCTGGCTCGCCGTCGATCCGGGTGCCGACAAGTTGGCTATCAAGCTTTCGCCGCCGGAAAAGACCCTGCCCCGCCAGCCGCTGGAAATCCCCGTGGAAGTCACCGGGGCCGGTATCGGCGAGGAAGCCTATGTGATGGTCGCCGCCGTCGACGTCGGCATCCTCAACCTCACCCGCTACGAAACACCCGATCCGGCAGGCTACTACTTCGGCCAGCGCCGCCTCGGCCTTGAACTGCGCGACCTCTATGGCCGCCTGATCGACGGCTCGCTGGGCGCAACCGGACGTCTGCGCACCGGCGGTGACGGTGGACAGGTCGCCCTTCAGGGCAACCCGCCCCGCGAAAAGCTCGTGGCCTTCTTCTCCGGCCCCGTGAAGCTCGATGCAGACGGCAAGGCAACCGTGTCCTTCGACATTCCGCAGTTCAACGGCACGGCGCGTGTCATGGCCTGGGCGTGGTCGAAGACCGGCGTCGGCCATGGCGAGACGGACGTGATCATCCGCGATCCGGTCGTCGTGACGGCAAGCCTGCCGAAGTTCCTCGCGCCTGAGGACCAGAGCAGCCTCCGCCTCGATATCGCGGCGACCGACGCTCCATCAGGTACCTACACCCTCGCCGTCACCGGCAACGGTCCGGTCAGCGTTGGTGGCGCCGAAAGCCAGGAGGTTACGCTGACGGCGGGTCAGACCACGACCGTCACGCTGCCGCTCACCGGCAACACCCCCGGAGACGGCGCAATCGACATTGCCCTCTCGGGCGCCGATGGCATCGCCGTCAGTCAGTCCCTCGACCTGCCGGTCCGTCCGGCAACCCTGCCGATCACAGAGCGGCAGGTCATCGCGCTCGCCCCCGGCAAGAGCCTGACCGTCGACGGCGACCTGCTCGCCGACAGCCTGCTGCAGGGTGCCTCGGTCAGCCTCAACGTCGCCCGCGCCGATGGCCTCGACATTCCGGGCCTGCTGATGGCGCTCGACCGTTACCCCTATGGCTGCGCCGAGCAGACGACCAGCCGTGCGCTGCCGCTTCTCTATTTCGATGAACTGGCCAAGCTCTCCGGCCTGCCGGAGGACGAGGCGATCAACAAGCGCGTCCAGGATGGCATCCTTCGTGTGCTGGCCTATCAGTCATCGAGCGGCTCCTTCGGCCTCTGGGCACCCGGTTCCGAAAGCCTCTGGCTCGACGCCTATGTCACCGACTTCCTGACCCGCGCCCGCGAACAGAAGTACGACGTGCCGGAGGAAGCCTTGGTCCAGGCGCTGCAGAACCTGCAGAACCGCATCGCCTATGACAACGACATCCGCACGCGCGGCAACGAGATCGCCTATGCGCTCTATGTGCTGGCCCGCAGCCGCAAGGCCTCGCTCAGCGACCTGCGCTACTACGCCGATACGATGCTGGGTGATTTCCCCACCCCCCTGTCCAAGGCGCATCTGGCAGCGGCATTGTCCCTCTATGGCGACAGCGAGCGGGCCAACGGCGTCTTCCTCGATGCAGCCGGAATGAGTGAGCAGGCCCGCCTGACGCCGGTCAGCTTCTCCCGCTCCGACTATGGCTCGGCATTGCGTGATGCAGCCGGTGTCCTGGCCCTTGCCGCCGAAAGCCGGCCGGTTCCACCTGTCGTGCCGATCCTGGCAAAGGTCGTGGCCGACGAATGGAAGGCGAAGCAAACTCTCAGCACCCAGGAACAGACCTGGATGCTGCTGGCCGCCCGCGCACTCCAGCAGGACGACAAGGGTCTGAAGCTGGATGTCAACGGCACCGAAAAGACCGGTACCTATGCCGCGACCATCCCGGGCGACTCCCTACTCCAGGCACCGATGACGCTGACCAATACCGGGCTTGATCCGGTGAGTGCAGCGATCACGACGGTCGCAGCCCCGGTCGAACCGCCAGCAGCCGGTGGCGAAGGCTTCGAGATCACCAAGACCTATTACGGTCTCGATGGCGAGGAGGCGAACGTCACCGAAGCGATCCAGAACGAACGTTATGTGGTGGTGCTGGAAGTGACCGAAGAAGACGAGTGGCCGGCGCAGCTGCTGGTGACCGATCTGCTTCCAGCCGGCTTCGAGATCGACAATCCGAGCCTGGTCGACAGCGCAGCCCTCGCCAACTTCGACTGGATCGGCGAAACGGAAACGGCACACCTCGAGTTCCGCAGCGACCGTTTCGTGGCAGCGATCAATCGCGGCGAAGGCGAAAACGGCACGATCACGCTGGCCTATGTCGTCCGCGCGGTCACGCCGGGCACCTATGACCTGCCGGCAGCGAGCGTCGAAGACATGTATCGCCCGCAGCTGTCGGCGCGCACGGCAGCCGGTGCGATGACGGTCTCGACCGCACCCTGATGGGTCGGGCGAGGCGCATCGGGATCAGCATCGGGGCGGTCGCCATCGCGGCCACCGCTTCGTTTGCTGCGCTCGACTGGGCAGACAGAAATTACCCTCCCCCGCTGGGGGCGGCGAGGGAGGTCTCGACTGAAATCCTCGATCGCGACGGCCAGCTCTTGCGCGCCTTCGCGACCGGGGAGGGCCTGTGGCGCCTTGAGACCACAATCGATCACGTCGATCCGGCTTTGCTGAGAATGCTCGTCGCCTATGAAGACCGCCGCTTTGAGAGCCATTCCGGCGTCGATGTCCTGGCGCTTGGCCGCGCCGCCTGGCAGCTTGCCGTGAACGGTCGCATCGTCTCGGGCGCCTCGACGCTCTCGATGCAGGTCGCCCGCCTGATCGAGCCGCGCCGGGAACGCTCGATCAGCGCCAAGCTCATCCAGATTGCCCGCGCGATCCAGATAGAGCGGCGCCTGTCGAAGACGGAAATCCTCAACCTCTATCTCACCCACGCCCCCTATGGCGGCAACCTCGAAGGCGTGCGCGCGGCAAGTCTCGCCTGGTTTGGCAAGGAACCCAAACGCCTGTCGACAGCGGAAGCCGCCCTCTTGGTCGCCCTGCCCCAGCTGCCCGAAAAACGCCGCCCGGACCGCTACCGCGACAACGCGCTCGAAGCCCGCAAACGCGTTCTGGAGCGCGCCCGCGACGCTGACGTCGTCGACGAAACGGAGGTCGCGCTGGCGCTCAACGCCCCGCTCCCGACCGTGCGGCGGCAATTGCCGGCGCTGGCGCCCCATCTCGCCGAAGCCGTACGGCGAAAGGCACCAGAGACCAGCACCCACCACACCACCATCCTGCGACCGGTACAGGAAACCCTGGAAAAGGTGGCGCTCGAAGCGGGCCGCAAGCTCGACCCCAAGGTCTCGCTTGCCTTGCTGATGGCCGATGCCACCACCGGCGAAATCGTCGCCGAAGTCGGCGCTGCCGATTATTTCGATTCCTCCCGTTCCGGATGGATCGACATGACGCGGGCAGAACGTTCACCCGGCTCGGCGCTGAAACCCTTCATCTATGGGCTGGCCTTCGAGCAGGGTCTGGTCGCCCAGGAAACCATCGTCGAGGATCGCCCGGCCGATTTCTTCGGCTACCGTCCGAAGAATTTCGACATGCACTACCAGGGCGATGTCAGCATCCGCCAGGCGCTGCAGCTGTCGCTCAACGTGCCAGCCGTCCGCCTGCTCGATGCCGTCGGCCCCTCCCGCCTGATGGTGCGCCTGCGCCGCGCCGGTGTGACGCTGAAACTCTCACCGAACGAGGCTCCAGGTTTGGCGATTGCACTCGGCGGTGCGGGGATCACGTTGAAGGACCTCGTGCAGCTCTATGCAGGGCTCGCCAACCGTGAGCAGCCGGTCCGGCTCGGCGACGGCATCCGCGACAAGGCCGAACTGATCGACGAACAGCCCCTCTTCGAACCCTCAGCCGCCTGGACGGTCGCCGACGTGCTCGGCGACGTTCTGCCTCCCACTGGCAGCCCGCCCGCTGGCATCGCTTACAAGACAGGCACGAGCTACGGCTATCGTGACGCCTGGTCGGTCGGCTACGACGGCCGCTATGTCCTCGGCGTCTGGATCGGCCGGCCGGACAACGCCGCAGTGCCCGGCATCTCCGGCTATCAGACCGCAGCCCCGATCCTGTTCGAGGCCTTCGCCAAGTCGGGTCTCGCCGGCACGGCCCTCCCCCGCGCGCCGACAGGCGCCAACCGCATCGCTGCCTCCGAGCTACCGCAATCCCTGCGCCGTTTCTCCGTCGATCCGAACGGCCTCATCTCCGTCTCGGCCCGCGAGCGCCCGCCGCAGATCGTCTATCCGCTCGAAGGCTCGGTGCTGGAGCTCGGCAAGGGACCGGATGGCGAAGCCTTGCCCGTCGTCATGAAGATGCAGGCGGGCCGGGCCCCATTCCGGTGGCTGGTCGATGGCAAGCCGATGAGTGACTCGACCCGCAGACGGACCGGCGAGTGGCACCCGGAGGGCTCCGGGCAATCGACATTGACGGTCATCGATGCGGAAGGGCGCGCTGCCTCCGTCAACGTCTTCATCCGCAATTGACGCAGAGTCGCTGCCGCACGTGATCCGGCGCATTCTTCCTGCCGTAAAAGATCCCGTTAACCCAATTGAACGGGAGATCTTCGTTATGACCCGCAGCTTGCGTGCCGGACTGATTATGCTCCTGACGCTCACGGTTGCCGCCTCCGGGGCAGCAGCGAACGAGCGCTTTACGGCCACGGACATCAAGGAAGAGATTATCGGCAAGCGCATCTATCTCGCAGTCCCCCTGGGCGGCGAGTTCCCGCTGAATTACCGCGCCAATGGTCAGGTGGATGGTTCAGGCGAGGCACTTGGCCTCGGTCGCTTTGCCAAACCGAATGACAAGGGTCGCTGGTGGATCAATGGCGACCGCCTTTGTCAGCAGTTCACCAGCTGGTACAAGGGGGCACCGATGTGCTTCGAGCTGATCCGCATCGGCGACAAGCGCCTCAAATGGATCCGTGACAACGGCCAGACCGGAACTGCCCGTATCGGCAACAGCATCTGACACAACTTGTTGCTCTGCCGGACCGGCCCTATCCTGAATTGGAGCAGAGCGGGAGAGTTGATGGCAGATCTGAGAAGCAGGCCTATTGGAGCAACGGCGGCGTTGGGGCGGACGGGCTATCCGTCCATTCTTTCGGCAACGGGCGGCCAACTGGATATTGTCACCGGCCCGACCCAAGCCGGCTTCAACCCGCTAGATCTCCTGCTGGCCTCGCTGGCGGCCTGCATGAGTATGAGCGCGCGCATTGCGGCCCGTGAACTTGGTTTTGGTGAAACGTTCGTGGGGCTGCAGGTCGAGGTAAGCGGCGAGAAGTCGATCGAAGAGCCGTCCCGTTTCTCGAGCTTTACAGTCCGAATGACGTTTAGCGGCACCATTGAACCCGAGCAGCAATGGATGATCGCCCACCGTGCCGAAGAGATCTGCACGGTCAGCAACAGCCTGGCGGTGCGTCCACATCTGCTTGTCGGACCCGGCTAGTCGTCGAGCAGCCGCAGGGTTGCAGGATCAGGTTTTCCATCACAGAAGAGGTCGATCGCCCGACGGAACAGGGCTCCTTCGTCAGCCCCGGCAGCTTCGGCAAACAGGGTCATCGACGAACGGAATTTCAGATCATCCGGCTGGCCAAAGATCTGGGAGAGGTTAAGCTCGCCGTGCTCCAGCACGGCCCGGGTTGCGGTACGCAATCGATCTCCGAGAACGGGATGCGCAAGATAGGCGCGTGCCTCCTCAAGGGATTTGAGCGCAAAGTGGCGCGCGGTGGGCGAGCGGCCAAGACCCTCGAGCTGCGGAAAGATGAACCACATCCAGTGACTGAGCTTCTGCCCGTGTCGCAACTCGTCGAGTGCTTGCTCATAGCTCTCCTTCTGCGCATCAAGGAAGCGCTCCGGATCGAGGCTTGGATTGGTGAATGTCATCATGTTCTCCTTCGGCCTCAGACGCCGTCACCCCGGCAGACATCTGAAATCCGCGATACGATCAACTGTGCCGCCCTACCCGCCTTAAATCTTGACGTTTGAGCAATGTTCGTTAACAAGAACGTGAGGCGCCGTGATTTCAGCATCACCGCGTCCGAACCTGGTGCCGGGCCCCTCTGGCGAGAGTTTACGGCGCTCTCGTGATGTCGGTACCGCCAGCAATTTGAGCCGGCGGATTCTAGAACAATGAACACTTGGATCATGCTTCGTGCGAAGGCGTGCAGGGCGCTTCGCATCTCCACCATTTCTGTGTCCTCGAGCCTGGAGGACCGCGTATGAGCACCTCAGCAGCAACAAGGGCCAATTCCACCCTCGGCTATTTCCGCTGGGCCTTCATCGTCACTGCGATCGGTCTGGTTCTCGGTGGCGTTCTCGGCTGGCAGTCGTCCGGGACGATCGCCGGAATGGCCACAGTCTTCTTCATCTGTGCAGTCCTTGCTGTGCTTGAGATCTCACTGTCCTTCGACAACGCGATCGTCAATGCCAACAAGCTGAAGGACATGACGCCGGTCTGGCAGCATCGCTTCCTGACCTGGGGCATCATCATCGCCGTCTTCGGCATGCGCATCGTCTTCCCGCTTTTGATCGTGGTCATCGCGGCCAATATCGGCCCCATCGAAGCGGTCATTCTCGCTGCGCGCGAGCCTGCCGAATATGCCCGCATCATGAACGATGCGCATCTTCCGATCGCCGCCTTCGGCGGCACCTTCCTGATGATGGTCGGCCTGACCTACTTCTTCAACCATGAGAAGGATGTGCACTGGATTGAGTGGCTCGAGAAGCACATGGCACGCTCGGCCTCCATCAAGGGCATCGAGATCGCGCTTGTCCTTCTGCTGATCCTGCTGTTCTCCAACCTGCTCGAGGGCGAGGAATCGACGACCTTCGTCTATTCGGCCATCTACGGTCTGGTCACCTTCCTGGCAGTCGAAGTCCTGGGTGGTCTGCTGGACGCCTCCCAGCGCGCCATGAGCGAAGCTGCAAAGGGTGGTCTCGGCGCCTTCATCTATCTGGAAGTGCTGGATGCCAGCTTCTCCTTCGACGGCGTCATCGGTGCCTTCGCGCTGACGCAGAACCTGTTCATCATCGCGATCGGTCTAGGCATTGGTGCCATGTATGTGCGCTCCATGACCATTATGCTGGTCGAAAAGGGCACGCTGGCAGAATACCGTTATCTGGAACATGGCGCTTTCTACGCCATCCTGATCCTCTCGGTGATCATGTATGTCCAGACGCTGTATCATATCCCGGAAGTGATTACCGGCCTCGGTGGCGCAGCCCTGATCGGCATCTCTCTCTGGTCCTCGATCAAGTATAATCGCGAGGAGCGGGCAGAAGAGGAACGCCTCGCCCGCGAGAGCGTCGCCGAGAACATCTGATCACGTATTGAACGACAGGCAGAAGGCCGGCGTTTTGCGCCGGCCTTTTTTGTGCAGCGATGGCCTCTTAATCCGGGCCGACATCCGTACCGCGGGAACCGACTTCCGGCAGGGAGCCCGTTCCTGGCGTCTTCATCGGATCCTGAAGCTCTTCCTTGTCGTGAGGCCCGGCGATCGGCATGTCCTCAGCCTTGGACTTATCGTCTTCCGACCCTGGTTTGCCTTCATTCTCGTTCTTTTCGCTCATGGATATCTCCGTTGCTGGGACAGGAGAAACATGCGCCGGAGCGTCCAGGTTCCGAGCCCGGCTGATCAGTTTCTCGGGAACCGCTGAAAGCCGCTGACGTTGGGTATCCATGAGCGGAAGAGGAGGCCCATCATGACCATCGAGAAGGCAGCGGAACCACACCGCCTGCAGCCGGATCCGCCGGAAGGCGACCGGCAGACGATCGAGCGCGAGCTGGCGAAACAGGACGGCTCGGACAGCTCGGAAGATGAACCGACCGAGCAGGGTGTCGACCTCGACCCCAAACGCCGGATCGATTGAAGGAGCATCACCATGCACAGCAAGCCACCACCTGTCCCGGAAGAGAACCGCAGCCACAAGGGCACGGGCGACACCGGCTCGATGAAAAAGGGCGAGGACCAGCACTTCTCGCCGGAGAAAAACCCCGACAAGCTGGGCCAGCAGGGCAACAGCGAGGTCAACACCACCAACCAGGGTTATCAGCAGGACCGATAGGAGCAGATCATGTCGACATCGACCAAGAGCCCATCGACCATCCGCCAGGGCGGCCCGGGCGCTTCCCACGAAAATGCCAAAGCGCCGCTCGAGGTGAAGAAGCCCGGCCCAAAATCCGACCGCAAACACTTGAGCGATGTCTCCGGTGGTGGCGGTGAGCGGGACACGCATCACACCCACGACCCCGAACGGAAGTAGCCGATGAACACGGCCAATCCGCAGCTCGAGGGCCTATACCTCGCCATTTCGGCCCTCGTCCGTCGCATGATCGAGAAGGGCGTCCTTGACGGGGACGACCTTCATCAGGCCATGGCCGAGGCTCGACGGGTAGCAGAGGAGGATCTGCAGACTTCCTCCATGTCGGATGCCAACCGTAAGGCCGTGCTGTTTCCGATCGAGCTCCTAGACAAGGCCGACGGCGACGTCGAAACCTTCCGCATGCTGGCACGGCGTATCGCCACGGGGCAGTGACGAAGACGAAAGATCAGCGCCCGCCTTGTGCGGTCGCAATCCTCTCCTACATCTCGACAGTGACAGGAGAGCAGCGCCGATGAACACTGCAGAGCCGAACAACGAGCCAGCGGCCGAACCGGGGGTGGCGTCGAAGCGACTTGCCCGACTAAGAGCCCATGCTGCAGAAGCCGGCGCAGTCAGTCTCGACGAGTTGATGTCGGCGATGGGGCGCAGCAGCATCGCCTTTGCGATCCTGATCCTATCCCTCCCGGCGCTCACGCCAATCCCAGGGCCTTTCGGCATGGTCTTCGGAACCTGTCTCGCCATCGTATCGCTGCAGATCATCGCGGGCTTCCGGCGCATCTGGTTGCCGCCGTTCCTCGGTCGGCGCCAAGTGTCGAGCGGAACGATCGACGTCATGGTCCGCCATACGGCACCCTTGGTGGCGCGGGTGGAAACGCTTCTGCGCAAGAACCGCATGCGCCATTTCGCCGGCCCGAGGGCACAGGCATTCCTGGGCGTGCCAGTCCTTCTTCTGGCGATCGCCGTTGCCTTGCCCATCCCCTTCGGCAACATGCTCCCCGTGGCCGCTCTCGTGATGATCGCGCTCGGCCTGATGGAACGGGACGGACTGGTGACGATCCTGGGCGTCGCCATGGGGGTCGTCGCCCTCGGAGCAACGGGTGGCCTCGTCTACGCGGCAGCCCGGGGACTGGGCTCGATTGTCGGGTCTTGAAAAAAATCTTGGCCCTGATGGAATAGGACTGCATTGAGCTCCGTATATGGGGGCATGACGACGAACTCGAACCCTTTCAACGTGATTGGACAGCTCGCAGCCCTGCGACGCTACGCCCGTTCGCTCGTCAGAAACCCTGATGAGGCGGAAGACCTCGTCCATGACGCGCTCGTTCGCGCATTGGAGCGCAGGTCGACCTTCCGCAACGGCGGCAGCATCCGCAACTGGCTAATGTCGATCCTGCACAACACCCATATTGATCGCCTTCGCCGCGACCGCGCGGTCAACCGCCGGCACGATGCAGCAGCGGAGTTGGCCGATGTCGCCACTCCGGCCGGTCAGGAACATTCCGTTCGGCTCGCCCAGGTGAGAGACGCCTTCCTGTCGCTGCCCGAAGACCAGCGCGAGGCGCTGCATCTCGTGGCCATCGAGGAGCTATCCTATCAGGAAGCCGCCGATGTCCTGAACATTCCCGTCGGCACTCTGATGTCCCGCGTCTCCCGCGCCCGCGCCCGTCTGAGGGCGATGGAAGGCGGCGAGGAGACGAGCGCTGTGCCCCACCTCAGAATCGTTGGAGGAAACCCCGATGACCAGCAATGATCCTGTGATCGAGGCCGATCTGCACGCCTATGTCGATGACCAGCTGGATGTTGGTCGCCGCATCGAGGTCGAGGCCTATCTGTCGGTAAATCCGTCCATCGCAGCAAAGGTAATGGCCGATCTTCGCGTCCGCGACGAGCTCAGGCTGGCCTTGGCGGGCATGCCAATGGCGCACCGTCAGGAAACGCGCGAGGCGGCACGCATCCTGGAAAGCGCCTTCAACCGTCCGCGCACCGTGGACGTTATGCGTCGCGCCGCGGCGGTCGTGCTGCTTGTTGGCGCCGGCTGGATTGCGCACGGCTGGATAGCTCCCGGCAGCATCGGCGAAGTGGTGGCCTCCGTGCCGCCGCCGCAATTCGTCGAAGAGGCCATGCGTGCCCATCAGACGGCAGAACTGCGCGAGCAGATGCCGTCGCAGGCCGAAGCGGCTCGCTTCGACCCGGCGGAGATCCGCTCGGCGACAGCGATCGTCCTGCCCACATTACCGGGGGAATGGTCCGTTCGTGACGCCCAGGTTTTCCCATCGACCTACGGCCCAAGTGTGGAGCTCGAGGTCGAGCCCCAATCCGGCGAGAGGCTTTCCCTCTTCGCCGTGCGGCCTGGCAATTTTGCCGTTCAGCAGGTTTTGCTGAAGCAGGATGGCCAGACCAACGCAGCCTACTGGCAGATCGGCGAGGTTGCCTACGCGCTGATCTCCGAAACCGAAAACGCGGACAAGCTGGCCGAAGAAGCCCGCAAGCTTGCCCGCACCCTTTACTGATCCATTCAAGGAGGTAATCGACTATGGATCCTATTCAGAACCGCTTCGGCTACGGCGCCCAAGCCCAGTCCGCGGCTCTCTTCGACGAAGGTCTGCGCAAGCACATGCTGCGCGTCTACAACTATATGGGCCTCGGACTGGTTATCACCGGTCTCGTCGCCTTCTTTGTCAGTCAGACGCCGGCGCTTTACGTGCCGATCTTCCAGACCCCGTTGAAGTGGGTCGTGATGCTGGCACCGCTCGCCTTCGTCTTCTTCTTCTCGTTCCGCATCCACGCGATGTCGGCCGCCACCGCACAGATGGCCTTCTGGGCTTTTGCGGCCGTGATGGGTCTGTCGCTGGCCTCGGTCTTCCTTGTCTTCACGGGAACCTCGATCGCCCGCACCTTCTTCATCACCGCGACCATGTTCGGCGCCATGAGCCTCTACGGCTACACCACCAAGCGTGACCTGTCGCAGTTCGGCTCGTTCCTGATGATGGGTCTGATCGGTGTCGTCATCGCCTCGATCGTCAACATCTTCTTGGGCTCGAGCGCACTGCAGTTCGCGATCTCGGTCATCGGTGTCTTCGTCTTCGTCGGCCTGACCGCCTGGGACACGCAGAACATCAAGGAACAGTATGCCGAAAACTACGACCAGGAGAGCCAGCAGAAGCTCGCCGTCTTCGGCGCTCTGTCGCTCTACCTCAACTTCGTAAACCTGTTCCAGCTGCTGCTGAGCCTGACGGGCCAGCGCGAAGAATAAGATAAAAACGCGTCGGGAGAACGCTCAGACAAGAAACGCCCGGGTCTTGGCCCGGGCGTTCTCATGAGATGTACCAAAGAGCTGCTTCAAACGATCCCGCCGGACCCGCCCTTGACCGCCGGACGCGCGGCCGCAACCCGGGCCCGGTAGCCGCTCGCACGATAGGTCGCGACCGGATCGATCGCCCCGCCCGCCCGGCGACGGGCCTCCGCCAGGATCGGTTCGACATCGCTGCGATAGGCGCGTTTCAGCGTTTCCGTCGCCATCAGCGCGTCATTCTCGGACTGGTAACCTTCGAGCGCTACGCGATCGACCAGAAGCGCCTGCGCATAGGCGCGACGGATCTCGTTGGCGCTCGAAATCAGGCTCTCGATCGGATCGGTCACATTGTGGCTCTGGTCGATCATATGGGCCGGGCGGAAACCCTTCACGCCGCGATGCTCGGCATCGACCAGCTCGTTGAACACGAGGAAGAGGCGATATGGCTCGACGGAACCGGCATCCAGATCGTCATCACCATACTTGCTATCGTTGAAGTGGAAGCCACCGAGCTTGCCAAACTGGATGAGCCGCGCGACGATCATTTCGATATTGGTGTTCGGCGCATGATGTCCGAGGTCGACGAGGCAATACGCCTTGTCTCCAAGCGTCTGGGCGATCAGATAGTTCGTGCCCCAGTCCTGCACGACAGTCGAATAGAAAGCCGGCTCGTACATCTTGTGTTCGGAGAACAGCCGCCAGTCATCCGGCAGCGCCTTGTAGATGTCCCGCATCGCATCCAGATAGCGCTCGAACTGACGCGTGAAATTGCTCTGCCCGGGGAAGTTGGAGCCGTCACCGATCCAGACGGTGAGCGCCTTCGAGCCGAGCGTGCGGCCGATCTCGATGCATTCAAGATTGTGCTCGACTGCCTGGCGGCGGGTCGCAGCGTCCACGTGGCTGAGGGAGCCGTATTTGTAGGAATGCGGCTGGTCAGGGCTATCAGAGAACGTGTTCGAATTCATCGCATCGAAGCCGAGCCCAAGTGCATCGGCCTTTGCCTTGAGCTCCTTCGGATCAGCCTTGTCCCAGGGAATATGCAGCGAGACGGTCGGCGTGGCGCGGGTCAACTGCTGGATCACGCCGCAGTCGTCGAGCTTGTCGAAGATATGCCGCGGCTCCCCGAGACCAGGAAAACGGGCAAAGCGCGTGCCGCCTGTGCCGACACCCCAGGAAGGAACGGCAACAAAGAAATCCGCGACCTTGGCCGTCACAGCCTCGATATCAATCGAGCTACGCGCCAGCTTTTCACCCAGCGCCTGATAGTCGCTGCGATGGGCAGCCTCGCGCTTGTCATTCTCCGCCGCCACAATATCGGCGGCAATTCGGATTTCGCTCATTCTTTCCTCCACATCGCGCGAACGATTGTTACCGCAGCGCGTTTATCTGCAATCAGAAATGACCAATGGAGCCGATATGGACGTTCTTCGCATCCTGCTTGCCATCCTCCTGCCGCCGCTGGGCGTCTTCCTCCAGGTCGGCATCGGCCTGCACTTCTGGCTCAACATCCTGCTGACGCTGTTCGGCTACATCCCCGGCATCATTCACGCCATCTGGATTATCATCCGCAAGTAGGCGGTCCCGCGGCATTCGCGCCGCGAGCGCCTTGGGAGATCAGCGTGTAAAGCTCTGGGCGTTGCCGGCATCGACATTGATGATATTACCGGTCGACTTGGCTGAAAGATCGGACGCCAGGAAGTAGATGGCTTCGGCAATGTCTTCGGGGAAGACATTGAGCTTCAGCATCGAGCGGTTACGGTAGTGCTCTTCGAGATCGGTGACTTCGATCTTTGAGGACGCTGCCCGCTGCTCGCGCCACTCGCCGTTCCAGATCTTTGACCCACGCAGCACCGCATCAGGATTGACGGTGTTGACGCGGATCCCCGCCTCGGCGCCTTCGAGCGCCAGGCAACGGGCGAGATGGATCTCGGCAGCCTTCGCCGTGCAATAGGCCGACGCATTCGGCGATGAGGCAAGACCGTTCTTCGAGGCAACGAAGACGACGTTGCCGCCAAGCTTCTGACGTCGGAACAGCCGGAAGGCTTCGCGCGACACGAGGAAATAGCCGGTTGCCAGGATGCTGATATTCTTGTCCCACATCGCAAGCGTCGTATCTTCGACCGGAGCCGAAGACGCAATCCCGGCATTCGATACCAGGATATCCACGCCACCGAATTCTACGCACGCCTCGGCGAAGGAGCGAATGACCGCATCCTCGCGCGTCACGTCGAGCTGGACGGAGCGGACCACATCCGCGCCATGGCGCTTCGAGAAGTCGGCGACCGTCTGCTCTAGTGCCGCCGCATCGATATCGGCCAGCACCACGCAGGCACCTTCCGCCATCAGCCGGTCGGCGGTCGCCCGGCCAATGCCGCCGGCGCCACCGGTGACGAAGGCAACACGACCGGCCAGGCTCTTCGGCTTCGGCATGCGCTGAAGCTTTGCCTCTTCCAGCAGCCAGTATTCGATATCGAAAGCTTCCTGCTCCGGCAGCCCCTGATATTCGGAAACCGTGGAGGCGCCGCGCATGACGTTGATCGCATTGACATAGAATTCACCGGCAATGCGGGCCGTCGCCTTGTCCTTGGCAAAGGACAGCATGCCAACGCCCGGAACCAGGAAGATGACCGGGTTCGGATCGCGGATGGCGGGCGAATTGTCGTGTTTGCGGGTCTCGTAGTAGCGGGTGTAGTCGGCGCGATAGGCTTCGAGCGCCTTGTCGAGGCCCGCGAGAACCGCATCGACATCCGGCTTTGCCGGATCGAACTCGACGATCAGCGGCCGGATCTTGGTGCGCAGGAAATGGTCCGGGCAGGATGTACCGAGGCTGCCCAGCGGCTGCAGGTTCTTCGAATTTACGAATTCGAGCACGGCATCCTGATCGTCGAAATGCCCGAGCTTGCGCTCCGCCTTGCCGATGCGCCCCCGGATCTCGGGCATCAGGCGCGCAGCAATCGCACGACGCTCCTCGGCCGGCAGGCTCTTCGATACCGCGCCACCGAATATCGTCTTGCCCTCGGTCTCCTTGGCAAACCACGCGATCGCCTTATTGATGATCTCAAGCGTCAGCAGGTAGCAATCCTTGGCGTCGTTTGCCCAGGTGAACAGGCCATGGCTTTCGAGCACGACACCCTTGGCGTTCGGATTGGCCTTCACGAAGGCTTCGAGGTCCAGGCCGAGCTGGAAACCGGGACGGCGCCAGGGCAGCCAGCCGATCTCGGAGCCGAAGATCTTCTGCGTCAAGTCCTTCGAATTCTTCGAGGCCGCAATCGCGATGATTGCATCCGGATGCATGTGATCGACATGCGTGAACGGCACGAAACCATGCAGCGGCGTATCGATCGAGGCCGCGCGGGGATTGAGGTTGAAGGTGCAATGCGGCAGGAAACCGACCATGCGGTCTTCGTCGTGCACACCCTTGTAGATGCCCTTCAGCGCTTCGAGCTTCTCCTGATAGAGCGTCGCAAAGCCATCGAGCTTGATCGTTCCGACGTCACCGCCCGATCCCTTGACCCAGAGAACTTTGACCTTTTCGCCGGTCAGCGGGTCAACCTCCATCACCTTGGCAGAGGTATTGCCACCGCCGTAATTGGTTATGCGCTTGTCCGCACCCAGCAGGTTTGAACGATACAGAAGCTTGCCGGGCTCATCGAGCGTGGCGGCATAAGCATCATCCCAACGATTTTCGAGAAGGCGGGTTTGGCCCGTCATGACATCCTCCCTGCAATTATCTCATGAGCCGGCAATGCCGGTTCATCTCCATCTTGTTCGCAGATATCGCGCAGCCCTCGACCGATTGTCAATCAGTTTCGATCATTTCCTTTCATTGTGCGCTGCAGTATTATTATTTTTGATCGTTTCTGATTGACAGCGTAAAAACATTCCGAATAAATCACCGTCAGGAGGACCCCATGCACGAACGCGAACGCCATCGCATTATTCTGAGCGCGATCCAGGAAAAGCCTGTGATCACGGTGCAGGACATTGCCGAGCTGACCGAGGCTTCAGAAGCCACGATCCGCAGGGATATCGCGTCTCTCCATGTGCAGGGAAAGCTGAGGCGCGTCCGCGGTGGCGCAGAAGCCGTTCACCCGCCGCAGCTTGGAAATCTCGCAGCACGTCCTTTCCGCGTTTCCGAATCGGTCAACATCGACAAGAAACGCGCAATTGCGCGCGCAGCCGTCGATCTCTGCGAAGAAGGTGATTCGATCATCATCAACGGTGGCACCACCACCTTCCAGATGGTGCATTTCATGTCGGCCCGCCGTCTGCAGGTCATGACAAATTCTTTCGCAATCGCAGAACATCTGGTGAAACATTCGAAATGCACGGTCTCGGTTCCGGGCGGCGCGATCTATCGCGACCAGAGCCTGATCCTCTCTCCATTCGAGAATGATGCGATCCGCAACTTCTATGCCCGCCGCATCTTCATTGGCGCGCAGGGCATCAATGCACTCGGCGTGATGGAATCGGATGCACTGGTCATCCAGAGCGAACAGAAACTGGTGCGCCAGGCGGAAGAACTGATCGTCATGGTCGACTCCAGCAAGTTCGCCAAGCGCTCGAGCCTGATCCTGTGTTCGCTCGACAAGGTCTCGACGATCATCACCGACGATGGAATTTCCGACGAGGCGGCCGCCATGGTCACCGACGCCGGCGTGAAGCTCATGACCGTGAAGCCCATGGCTTCATCGGCAAGGGAGGATACCTCATCGGTCGCCTAGAGGAGGCGGCCGGGAGGAAGGGGTAAGCAGTTCATCAACCTGGGAGGAAAACATGAAACTGACGAAAATCTTGCTAGCCGGTGCAGCCATTGCACTCGCCACCATGGGCTCTGCCGCACAGGCAGCCGACACGAAGATCGCACTCGTGGTCAAGTCGCTCGGCATCGGCTTCTTCGAAGCCGCCAACAAGGGCGCACAGGAAGCAGCCAAGGAGCTCGGCGGCGTCGAAGTGATCTACACTGGCCCGACCTCGACGACGGCCGAAGGCCAGATCGAAGTCATCAACTCGCTGATCGCCCAGGGCGTCGATGCCATTGCGATCTCGGCAAACGACCCGGACGCGGTTGTTCCGGCCCTCAAGAAGGCGATGGAACGTGGCATCAAGGTCATCTCCTGGGATTCGGGCGTGGCCCCCGAAGGCCGCATCATGCACCTCAACCCGTCGTCCAACGCGCTGATCGGCAAGATGTGCCTGCAGCTCGCCGCCAACCACCTGCCTGATGGTAAGGGTGACTTCGCGATCCTGTCCGCCACCACCACCTCGACCAACCAGAACATCTGGATCGAGGAAATGAAGGCACAGCTGAAGGACTTCCCCGGCCTGAACCTCGTGACCACCGTTTACGGTGACGACCTGGCCGACAAGAGCTACCGCGAAGCCAATGGTCTTCTGACCTCGCAGCCGAACGTCAAGGTTATCGTCGCTCCGACGACCGTCGGCGTTCTCGCCGCCTCCCAGGCGGTCAAGGATGCAGGCAAGATCGGCGACGTGTATGTCACCGGCCTCGGCCTCCCCTCCGAAATGGCGGGCGCGATCAAGTCCGGCGCGACGAAGGAATTCGCCATCTGGAACCCGATCGACCTCGGCTACTCCGCAACCCAGATCGCCTATCGCATCGTCAAGGGCGAGACCGACGCGGCTCCGGGTTCGGAAATCGAAGCCGGTCGCATGGGCAAGATCAAGGTTGGCGACAATGGCGAAGCCGCTATGGCCGATCCCTTTGTCTACAACGCCTCGAACATCGAAGAATTCTCCAAGATCTTCTGATCTCGGCGGACCAGACCCGGCGGCCAAAGCCGCCGGGATTCTCTTTTATTCGGTAAGCAAATGATGACCGTTCAATCTGCCAAGCTTGCGGCGGGCGCGATCCCGGCTGGCGAGCCCATCCTCGAAATGCGGGGCATTTCCCAGATCTTCCCGGGCGTCAAAGCCCTGGATCGGGTCGATATCGCCCTCTATCCGGGCAAGGTGACCGCGCTGATCGGCGAGAACGGCGCCGGCAAGTCCACGCTCGTCAAGATCCTGACGGGCATCTATCGCCCGAACGAGGGCGAGATCCTGATCGACGGCAAGCCGACCAGCTTCGCCAACGCCCAGGAAGCCATCGATGCAGGCGTCACTGCCATTCACCAGGAAACGGTGCTGTTCGACGAACTGACCGTCGGCGAAAACATCTTCCTCGGCCACGCGCCGCGCACGCGCTTCGGCCTAATCGACTGGCGCACCATCAATGAGCGGTCTCGGCAGCTGATGAAGGCGCTGGAAAGCGACATCGACCCGACCACCAAGCTCAAGGACTTCTCGATCGCCCAGCGCCATCTGGTCGCGATCGCCCGCGCACTCTCCGTCGATGCCCGCATCGTCATCATGGACGAACCGACGGCCGCCTTGTCGCGCAAGGAGATCGACGATCTCTTCCGCATCGTCGAGGGTCTGAAGCGCCAGGGCAAGGCCATCCTCTTCATCAGCCACAAGTTCGACGAACTCTACGAGATCGCCGACAACTATGCCGTTTTCCGCGATGGCCGCATGGTTGGCTCCGGCGTTCTCAAGGACACGCCCCAGGACGAAATCGTCCGTATGATGGTCGGACGCGACGTGCACGATGTCTTCCCGAAGACCGCGGCCGTCATCGGTGCACCGGTCCTCAGTGTCGTGGGCTACAGCCACGAAACCGAATTCCGCGATATCAGCTTCACGCTCCGCAAGGGCGAGATCCTCGGCGTATACGGCCTGATCGGTGCCGGCCGCTCAGAGCTCTGCCAGTCGATCTTCGGCATTAACAGGCCGAAATCCGGCAGGCTGGAACTCGAAGGTCGCGAGATCGCCATTCGCAACACCTCCGATGCGATCACAGCCGGCATCGTCTATGTGCCCGAGGAACGTGGTCGCCATGGTCTGGCGCTGGAACTGCCGATCTACCAGAACATGTCGCTGCCCTCGCTGATCCGCACCTCGGTGGCAGGCTTCCTGAATGCGACCAACGAGCTGAAGCTCGCCCGTCGCTTTGCCGAGAGGCTCGACCTGCGCGCGGCGGCCCTCTCGGTGCCGGTCGGCACGCTGTCGGGCGGCAACCAGCAGAAGGTCGTGATCGGCAAGTGGCTCGCCACCTCGCCCAAGGTCATCATTCTCGACGAACCAACCAAGGGCATCGACATCGGCTCCAAGGCAGCCGTGCACGCCTTCATCTCGGAACTTGCAAGCGAAGGCCTTTCGATCATCATGATCTCGTCCGAACTGCCCGAAATCCTCGGCATGTCGGATCGCGTCATGGTCATGCACGAGGGCCTGCAAGCCGGCATCTTCGAGCGCGAAGGCCTGACCGCCGAGACGCTTGTGCGCGCCGCGACCGGCAATGCGTGAGGAATGACAATGCAGAACCTCTTGAAAAACCGGGAAATGCTGCTGGGTCTGATCATCATCGGCATGATCCTCGGCTTCACCACCCGCGCGCCCAATTTCGCCAATCCGGAAAATCTCGTCACGATCTTCAACGACACCTCGATCCTGATTATCCTGGCGCTTGGCCAGATGGTCGTAATCCTGACCAAGTCGATCGACCTCTCGGTTGCCGCCAATCTCGCCTTTACGGGCATGGCGGTTGCCATGCTCGACAGCGCCTATCCGGGCCTGCCGCTGGCGCTCCTCGTGCTCATTGCAGTCGGCATTGGGGCAGCCCTCGGCGCGATCAACGGCTTCCTCGTCTGGGCTCTGCAGATCCCGCCGATCGTCGTCACGCTCGGCACGCTGACCATCTATCGCGGCATGAGCTTCGTTCTCTCCGGCGGCGCCTGGGTCAACGCACACCAGATGCAGCCGGACTTCCTCGGAGTGCCCCGTTTGCCGGTGCTGGGGCTGCCGATCCTCTCCTGGGTCGCGATCGCGGTCATCCTGCTCATCGGATTCATTCTCGCCCGCACCGCCTTCGGTCGCTCGACCTATGCCGCCGGCGGCAACCCGGTCGCGGCCATCTATGCCGGGATTGATGTCGGTCGGGCCCATTTCCTGGCCTTCGTGCTCTCGGGCGCGCTGGCCGGCCTCTCCGGTTACCTCTGGGTTTCGCGTTATGCGGTCGCCTATGTCGACATCGCCGCAGGCTTCGAGCTCGACAGTGTCGCGGCCTGCGTCATCGGCGGCATCTCGATTGCAGGTGGCATCGGTACCGTAATCGGCACTGTCTTGGGCGCCCTCTTCCTCGGGGTCATCAAGAATGCGCTCCCCGTCATCGGCATTTCGCCCTTCGCCCAGATGGCCATATCGGGCATCGTCATCGTGCTCGCCGTCGTCTTCAACGCTCGCGCCGAAGCCAAGAAGGGCCGCATCATCCTTCGCAACCGTGCAGCCGGAAAGGAGGTGACCGCATGAGCACTGCAACAGAACAGACAAAGCGCGTCATTCCCGACCGTCTCGAAACGCCCTTGCGCCGACTGCTCGGCAGCTGGGAAGTCCTGCTTTTCTGCGTGGCGGTGCTGATCTTCATCGCCAACTCGTTGGCCTCGCCCTACTTTCTAAATGCCTGGAACCTGTCCGACGCCACCTTCAACTTCACCGAAAAGGCGCTGATCGCCTTTGCCATGGCGCTTCTGATCATCGCCGGAGAGATCGACCTCTCGGTTGCCGCGATCATTGCGCTCGCCTCGACAGCCATGGGTTACGCAGCACAGCTCGGCATCGGTGCGCCTGGTCTGGTCGCGATCGGGATCACCACCGGCCTTGCCTGCGGTGCCTTCAACGGCCTGCTCGTCGCCGGCCTGAAGCTGCCCTCGATCGTCGTGACGATCGGCACGATGAGCCTTTTCCGCGGCATCTCCTATCTGGTTCTCGGCGATCAGGCCTTCGGCAAATATCCGCCAGACTTCGCTTTCTTCGGCCAGGGCTATGTCGTCTGGGTCATCTCCTTCGAATTCGTGCTGTTCCTGGTGATGGCCGTCATTTTCGCCATCCTCCTGCACCGGACCAATTTCGGCCGCCATGTCTATGTCATCGGCAACAATCCGCATGCCGCACGTTTCTCCGGCATCCCGGTAGAGCGGGTGAAGTTCATCCTCTTCCTGCTGACCGGCTTGATGAGCGGCATCGCAGCGGTCTGCCTCACCTCGCGCCTCGGCTCGACCCGCCCCTCGATCGCTCAAGGTTGGGAGCTTGAAGTCGTCACCATGGTCGTGCTCGGCGGCGTCTCCATCCTCGGCGGTTCGGGCACCATCGTCGGCGTCGTCATCGCCGCCTTCGTCATGGGCCTCGTTACCTTCGGCCTTGGCCTGCTCAACGTGCCCGGCATCGTCATGTCCATCTTCATTGGCCTGCTCTTGATCATCACCATTGCCCTGCCGATCGTCGCCCGCCGGATCAAGCACGCGAGGAACGCGCAATGAGCGAGACCGAACGCCACGTCTTCAAGATGAAGCTCAATCCCGGCATGGAGGCAGAATACAGGAAGCGCCATGACGAGATCTGGCCGGATCTCGTCGACCTGCTGCATGATGCTGGCATCAGCGACTATACGATCCATCTCGACCCCGAGACGAACCTGCTGATCGGCGTTCTCACGCGCACCAAGACGCACAAGATGACCGACCTGCCCTCGCACCCGGTGATGAAGCGCTGGTGGGCGCATATGGCGGATATCATGGCCACCAACCCCGACAATTCCCCTTGGGCCGTCGATCTGAAACCCGTCTTTCACATGCCATGAGCCAGTCCTTCGAACGCATCGCCGTCATCGATATCGGCAAGACAAATGCCAAGGTGGTCCTGGTCGACGCGGCAGCGGGGACCGAACTTGCGGTTCGCAAGACGGCAAATTCGGTGCTGTCCGGCCCGCCCTATCCGCATTTCGATATTGAAGCACTATGGACCTTCATCCGGGACACGCTGAGGGACTTTGCGCAGGATCCTGGCTTCGATGCTCTATCGATCACGACACATGGAGCGTCCGCAGCGCTGCTCGATGCTGACGGCAATCTCGCAATGCCGGTTCTGGACTACGAGCATCTTTACCCGGACGCCATCACCGAAGCCTATCGAAAGCTGAGACCGGAGTTTTCCGAGACCTTCTCTCCCGCGCTTACAGGCGGGCTGAACATCGGTGCGCAGCTGCACTATCAGAAGACCGCTTTTCCAGACGACTTCGCGAAGGTGAAGACGATTCTCACCTACCCGCAATACTGGGCCCACCGTCTCACCGGCGTAGCGGCGAACGAGCGTACCTCATTGGGCTGCCATACAGATCTCTGGCGTCCTTTCGAAGGCGCATATTCGGATCTGGTGGACAGGCTGGAGATCCGTGCCCGGATGGCTCCCTTGCGCTCCGCTTTCGATGCTCTTGGCCCGCTCAGACCCGGGGTGGCAAACGAGATCGGTCTGGCAAAACCAGTACCTGTCTATTGCGGCATCCACGACTCCAATGCCTCGCTGTTGCCGCATCTTGTCGGCTTCGGCAGCCCCTGCACGGTTGTCTCCACCGGCACATGGGTGATCAGCTTCGGCGTGGGCGCCAGACCGGGCCAGCTGGATCCGTCACGCGACACCCTGGTGAATGTCGATGCCAATGGTGCGGCCGTACCCTCTGCACGCTTCATGGGAGGCCGGGAATGGGATCTGCTGACGCGCGATCTGCCGCTGCAGTCGAACGAAGCCGAGCGGGATGCCGTTTCCAGTGTGATCGCCGCCCGCACCATGATCCTGCCGAGCGTCGTCGGTGGCACCGGCCCCTTCCCGAACGCGCAGTTCGGCTGGCAGAACGAGCCCGAGGGGCCGGCAGAGCGAAGAGCTGCGGCAAGTCTCTATGAAGCCCTGATGACGCAGACATGTCTCGACCTCGTCAAGGCCGAAGGACCCGTTGTCGTCGAAGGCCCGTTCGCGCTGAACCAGCTCTATCTTGAGGCTCTGCACAGCCTGACGAGAAGGCCGGTCTACGCATCGGAAGCAACGACAGGAACGGCCATCGGTGCCGCACTGCTGACAGGCATCAGGCTCCACGTGCCGATGACCCGGGTGAACGGTGAAATCGATGGATTGATCGGTTATGCCGAGGAGTGGCGACGGAAGGCGGCGAGGCCGTCGCCTCCGGCACACACGGAATAAAACGACGCGCCGAGCTGGCCTTCCGGGGGCCAGAATGGTGCACTTTCAGAGAGCGACCACCAGTATTGCCAGGAAGCCGATGGAAAGAGTGGCCGCCACTGTCGCGATCCGCTGCCTGCACATTTCTGCCGAACGCCAGCACCTGGGTTCTCCGAAAATCTTGGCAATCGCATGTGACATGGCAGTCTCCTACGAACGGGACCACTCATTGGCCCGGCTGATAATGACACATTTTCGTCATAATCCCCCGGACGTCAATAATCACTACTAGATTGGTATTCTAAAGATGGCAGCGTTTGAAAAATGCCTCACTCTCACAAGCGCGCTTCCCACGTGACTTGATCCATCCGTCAAGCCGCACGCGCGCTCACTCCTCCCTGAACGCTCTCATGAGCTGATCGGTGAACGGCTTTGCGAGGAACGAAATGACCGTGCGCTCCTCGGTTTCGATATAGACCTCGACCGGCATGCCCGGCGTGAGCTTGGCTGCAAGTTCGCCGAGGTCGCCCGGAGAGAACTCCACGCTCGTCTTGTAGAACGGCAGGTTGGTTGCCTTGTCGATAACGGTTGCGGCCGGAATGACGTCGACGGAGCCAACGATTTCCGGAGTGGTCTGCCGGTTGAAGGCCGTAAAACGCATGCGTGCAGTCTGCCCAACGGTGATCCGGTCGATATCGGTCGGTGCGACCTTCACATGCACGTTAAGCTCGCTGTCCTCGGGCACGATTGCCATGATCACCTGCCCGGGCGCGACGACACCGCCGATGGTGTGGGCCTGCAGATCGTAGATCGTCCCGCTTTCGGGTGCCTTGACAACAGTGCGCTCGAGCCGGTGAGTGAGCTGCAGGGCGCGCTGCTCAAGCTCGGTGAGTTTTGCCTCGACCGAAACAATCTCCTTCTGCAACTCGGTGCGGCTGGTCTGGTCGACCGACATCAGGCGGACGTTGAGCTCGCTGATCTGGCCCTCGGCCTCGGCGACGCGGGCGAGCAGATCGCCGATCGTACCGTCGATGCGGACCATCTGGCGGCGCAGCCCGCGCAGTTCGGAAGCCTTGGCGAGCCCCTTTTCGACCAGTCCTTCCTGCATCGCCAGCTCTTCGGCCAGAAGCTCGTTTTCCGAGAGGTTCGCCTTCTCCTGCTCTCTCAGCCCATCGATCTGGTTACGGAGCTGGGAGATCTGCATCTCGATCTGCTGCTTCTGGTTTGCCCGCATATGGCGGTTCTCATCAAACAGCTTGCGCTCCTCGCGGATGACATCCTGTGTGAGATCGAGACCGTCGAAGGACAGGGTGTCCTTGCCGTCCCGCTCCGCGACGAGCCGCACCATCATCGCTTTCATCTGCCCGATTTGCGATTGCACGATCCCAAGCTCGATGCCGACCTGCGTGTCATCCAGACGCAGAACGACATCACCCTTCTTGACGAAGGATCCAACCTTTACCGGGATGTCGACAATCGTGCCCCCGTCGACATGCTGGACCTGCTTGGTCTCACCCGTAACCACGAGTTCACCCTGCGAAATGACAGCACCAGCGAGTTTGGCCTGGGCGGCCCATCCACCGATCCCGGCCGTCAACAGCACAGCAAGCGCGGTCGCCGCAAACATGCGCCGTTTCAGCCCCTTTCCCGCCAGCGAAACCTTGCTGTCCCGGTCGTTCAGTTGCTGCGTCATATCAAGTCCCCCATACGCAAGTTACAGATTGCCAGCCTCAGGCGACAAGCCCTTCGGCCTGGCCCGGAAGGTTTAAGGTTGTCAGGATCAGATCGTCTGCATCGAGGTCGTGCGCGCTGATGATGACGATTTCATAGTCCTCGTCATGATCGATGTCGGTCACGAGCTGCAGCACCTGATGTCCCGCATCGTCATCATCGATCATCTTCTTGTAGAGCTTGACCAGGGTCTTGTGATCGTCGCCATCGAGTTCCAGAGAGGTCTCACCGTCATCGAAATAGAGACGCCCCAGTTCGCGCTCGAGTTTCGACAAATCGACCTTGTCGCCGACGTTGAAATCACGGATCTCGTCGAAGCCGGAGCCGTTGTTCGCAATCGAGGCCACGGAACCGAAGACGAAGGTGTCGTCACCGCCATGGCCGTACAGCACGTTCACCGCGAAGCTGGCGGTAATGACGTCGTCGCCACAGCCACCAATCGCGTTCTCCACAGAGGTCAGATGGTCGCTGCCGATCTCCGAGCCTTCGGCCAAACCGGCATTGAGATCGATGTCGACCGCCTCCATGGCGAAGGACGCGTCATAAGTGTCGCTGCCTTCACCGCCATGCACCACATCGTCGCCGTCGCTCGGTGCTGCTTCTCCCGGAACCACAGCGGCCGGCTCTTCAATGTTGTGCTTCTCGAGGACCGCCTGGAGCCCGGCGACATACACGTCGTCGCCGTCATTGCCGACCACCACGTCCTCGCCCGCACCGCCGGCGAGCACATCATGTCCGGCACCACCCTCCAGCACGTCATCGCCGGCGTCTCCGGACAACACGTCGTCGCCATTCTCACCGAACAGGCGGTCATTTCCATCACCACCGGAGAGGGCGTCATGACCGTCGCCTCCCAGCAGGCTGTCACGACCATCTTCGCCGAACAGCGTGTCATTGCCGGCTTCTCCAAGCAAAACGTCGTCGCCCGCGCCACCAAAGATACGATCGTTACCGGCTCCGCCGTGAATGACGTCCCGACTATCACCGCCGATAAGCAGGTCGTCGCCGAGACCGCCAAAAATCAGATCTTCGCCTTCACGACCGTAGACGATGTCGTCACCGAGACCGGCATTGATGACATCCTTCCCGGGCGTCCCTATCAGAACGTCGTTCGCATCCGTCCCGACAATCTCGGTATCCGGATGCTGGCGAAGGTCGAGGAAGGCCTGTCCTTGAATGGTGGCCTTTCCGTCACTGATGGTGAAGGTCAGGGTTACCATACCCTCCTTGTCGCGTTCGGGAACGTAGATCCAGGCATCGCTGCCATAGGTGCGAACCTGTCCTGAGGTCGCCTGGATCGACGAGATCGTCAGTCGGTCACCATCGGGGTCCACGGCTGCCCGGGCAAAGTCGGCCCACATCAGGAGCATCGACAGATTGACGAGCCCGGTACCGAGATAGACCGGGCCGCGCGACAGCGGCGCGCGATTGACCGGGGGCGTGTTGCCGCCCGAAGAGCCGCCACCCGGACCCTCGCCCCCACCGCCCGTAGAGCCGTCTCCCCCTCCATTTCCAGCTCCGCCACCACCGGGCTGCCCGGAGGAAATACCAGCCTCGAGATTTGAGAGTGGAAAAGCGCTCAATTTGGGCCTGGCAATGGTCGGTATCGTGAACCGGAAACCATTGGCCGCGACATCGATCGACACACCCTGGAAGGGCCGATCGGTATAACCACCCTCCATCAGGAAGTCCTGGGCATTAAAGCGGATCGAGGAATAGAGCCGCCGCGGTGGCGGGGCCTGTTCGACGGTTTCTGCGTATCGCCGCTGAATCTCCTGCCAGAAGGCCGCGATATCGATGCTGCCTTCCGGCTCGTTTTCGACGGGTGCGGCCACGCTCTCGTCGAGCGACACAGCCGGCCGGTCCTCCGGCTGAACCGTGTTGGGTGCTGGATTGACGATCTCGCGCAGCCGCCCAAGATAGGCGCCGAGCCCCATCGCCAGCACCGCGAAAATGCCGGGCGACCACAAGGTTCTCTCCGCTTGCTCGCTCGGCTCGAACTTCCGCGCCGGCGCCTTGGCCGCAACGGCGTCTCCATGCCCCAGCTTCAGCGCTTCATCATGATCGATACCTGAAAGGCTCATGAGCTTCACTCCGCCGCGATCGGCATGACGCGGGTCGGCCGCAACGGCTTCTCGGAGGTGTTGGCCGGAACCTTGATGACGTCCTCCTTAGGCCCGAAGGAGACAAGCTTGCCGGCCTGCACGACACCGACCATGTCGACCGCCTGAAGAACACTCGGCCGATGCGCCACGATGACCACGATACCACCGCGTTCGCGAACCTTGACGATCGCCCGCATCAGCGCCTCTTCACCGTCGGCGTCGAGGTTGGAGTTCGGCTCGTCCAGCACCACCAGGAAAGGATCGCCGTAGAGTGCCCGCGCCAGCGCGATGCGCTGCCTCTGCCCGGCCGAAAGAGACTGTCCGCCCGGCCCGATCTGGGTCTGGTAGCCGTTGGGAAGTCGCACGATCAGGTCATGGATACCGGCCGCCCGTGCAGCCCGGAAGATCATCTTGGCGTCCGCATCGGGATCGAAGCGGGCGATATTGTCTGCGACCGTACCGTCGAGAAGAGCGACTTCCTGCGGAAGATAGCCGACATTCTCGGTGAAGAAGCGGGTCGGCCACTGCTTGAGGTCGGCACCGTCAACGCGAACCGAGCCACGCAGCAGCGGCCAGATGCCGAGCAGCGAACGGGCAAGCGTGGTCTTGCCGCCGCCGGAGGGACCGATGAGTGCAAGCGCCTGCCCGGCAGAAAGCTGGAAGGAGACGTCACTGAGCAGCACCGTTCCGGTGGTCGGGGCAACCGTTGTCATTCCCTCGACAACAAGGCCTTCGCTCGGAGTGGGCAGATCGAACTGCGTGCTCGGCCGATCAAGGACGGCGAGTGTATCCTTGATGCGCGACCAGCTGCGGCGCGCGGAGATCACGCTCTTCCATTGAGCGATCGCCTGATCGACCGGGGCGAGTGCACGACCGGTGACAATCGAAGACGCGATGATCGCGCCTGCCGACATCTCGCCCTGGATGGTGAGGTATGCGCCAAGCCCCAGCGTCGCCGATTGCAGCATCATGCGCAGCACCTTGGAGATCCCGGCGAAGGTGCCCGCAATGTCGGATGTGGCAGTCTGCGTATCGAGATGACGGCGGTTGGCGCTTTCGAAGCGGTCGATCGCCCGGTCGGTCATGCCCATGGAATAAAGGATGTCACCGTTACGGACATGGTTGTCCGAGACATTGTTGCGCTGGATGGCAGCTCGGGTCATCTCTTTGGCGTGGCGGCGCGACAATAGCTCTGCTGCAATCGTGAGGCAGGCGAGAAAGGCGGCGCCGCCGAGCGTCAGCATGCCGAGCACCGGGTGCAGCAGCCACACGAAGACGAGATAGACCGGGATCCAGGGAAGGTCGAAGAGTGCGACGGGCCCGGCGCCAGAGAGGAAGGAACGCACTGTGTCGACATCCCGGCCGCGTTCGGAGGCTTCCGCCGAGGAATAGCCGAAACGCGGCATGTCGATCACCACCCGATGCACGAGCGGCGCGATCTGCCGATCCACGTTCGATCCGAAGCGAACCAGCATCTGAGACCGAAGAATGTCGAACAGACCCTGGAACAGATAGAGCCCGACGGCAATCACCGACAGCCAGATCAGGGTCGGGATGCTGCCGCTGGTCAACGCCCGATCATAGATCTGCAGCATGTAGAAGGCGCCGGTAAGCGCCAGGATGTTGATGATCCCCGACAGGCCGAACACGAATCCCGTCACCAGACCGATACCGGACAGTTTGTAGCTTGACTGCTTGCTCATGGCTTCCCCCACTCAAAGTATGTCTGCCGGCCCCGCCGGACCGGCAGATCTGCCATGTCGTCCTCAGGAAACGCCGAGGAAGTCGTTGATCGTCAGGTTGTGACGGCCGTGCAGCGAGAGTTCGAAATCTGCGGCATTGTCGCCCTGCGTGTTGCCGCGGATGATCGTGAACTCTTCGCCGTCGCGGATCTCGTGCGTGATGGTCACGTCGCCGATCGCGTCGATGGTCTGGCCCGCCTCCAGCTTCATCGCCCCCATGCCGGTGAAGTCGATTCGGTCGCCGGTCTGGAAGCCGTAGATCGTGTCGCCGTTCGCCGACGCTGCCGAGGTGAACTTGAAGACGTCGTCGCCGAGACCGCCATCGATGATGTTGACCGCCGTCGACGCCGTGATCTTGTCGTGGCCGGCACCACCGACGAAATTCTCGAAACCGTAGAAGGTATCGGAACCCGTTGTGCCGCCCGCGACAGATCCGCGCTCGTTGAAGCCGTTGCCGAGGTCCACGGTCAGGTTTGCGCTGCTCGCCGCGTAGTCGAGCGTATCGACGCCGGCATCCCCGTAGTAGACATCGTTGCCGTCGTTGAGTGTGGCGATCACGGTATCCTCGCCTTCGCCACCCCAGATACGGTCGTCGCCAGCCCCGCCCTCGACAACGTCATTGCCTGCACCGGCGAAGATCTGGTCAGAGCCAGCCCCACCAAAGACGATGTCCTTGCCCTCTCCCGCATGCACTTCGTCATCGCCCAGACCCGAATTGATGAAGTCGTCACCGTCACCGCCGGTCACCACGTCATCGCCGTCCTCGCCGCGCAGGATGTCCGAGCCGGCCTGGCCAACCAAGATATCGGTCCCGGCACCGCCGAGGATCGTATCATTGCCTGCAGCACCCAGGAGGGCGTCAGCTGCAGCCGTTCCGATCAGCGTGAGTGCTGCGACCGGGACAGGATTTGGCATTGTGCCACCGTCAGTGCCGGAGCCTTGTCCGTCGTCGTCCCCATCGCCGCTGCCATCGTCTTCCCCGTCACCGTCCGAAGAACCGTCACCGTCGTCATCATCATCATCGCCGTCGCCGTCACCATCGTTGTCGGTGTCGTCGCCGTCACCGTCGTTGCCGGTCTGACCGTCACCGTCTCCATCATCCTCGCCGGCATCGCCATCGCCGTCTCCATTGGCCCCATCCTCAACATCGGAAGAGAAGATATCTTCGGGCAATCCGACGAGACCCGTGTTGCGGGCGACGATGTCGGAAAAGCCCTGACCGTCGATGAAGTTTTCATAGAGGTCGAAGTTGTCGAAGCGTTCCAGGTAGTAGAAGCGATCGGCTTCCTGCAGGCGATCGAACTGCTCGTGCAGAACCACCCAGAAGGTGTCGCCGGCCATGCCGCCGTTGAAATGCTTCTCGGCGAGACCACCGACCCAGAGATCAACGCGATCGATACCCTTCACGAGACCGGTGCCGTCTTCCTGCATCGCAACGATATTGCCGTTGATGGCCTTAAAGGCCTCGATCTGGCTGGCCTGCAGGACGAGATCCGGATAGGCCGCGATGAACTGGGCAAGCACGACGTCACTGAGGCCGTTGCGCTGCTGGAAATCCTGCCAGCTCGAATAGGGGTTCATCGAACCGCCATTGGCTTCAAGGAATTCGACAGCGAACTTGATATAGGGGTCGGTAGAGGCCTTCAGATCGGCCTTGACCTGGTTGAGCGTTCCGAGCCCCACGTCTCGACCACGTGCAACGTTGAATGCAAAGAGATCCGCCCGAATGCGCACGAGGTCGTTGCGGACCGCGTTGACGACGTTGAAGTCGACATCTTCCGCCGGCTGCTCGACGATGCCGGCGAGGATCGCCCCTGTTCCGAGCTGTTCGTAGCCCGGCTTCGGATCGTAACCCATGGCCTGGAACTGTGCGACCTGCTGCGGCGTGAACACGTCGTTGGTCGGATTGAGGAAGGCGTCGAACAGGTTGACCGAGACGTTCTGCCCATTCGCTCCCTTGACGGTGATCGTGTCGCCGATCAGCGAGTGACCGATGCGGTAAACCGCAGCTGCGAACTCGTGGCTGATGCTGGCAGTGGCCTGGTCGTTGTAGCCTTCGAAGCCGTGGCTGCCATTGCCTTGGATGCCTCCGATCAGGGCATCAGCGAACTCCGTGAAGACGACACGCTGGTACTCGGCTTCGTTGACCATCTTTGCAGCCTGGAAGAGCTGTTCCGGCGTTCCTTCAAAGCCTGCGGCCTGCAAATTCTCGACATGGAAGTTGTGGTTGCGGGCCCAGATCGTGTGCATCGAGGTCAGCGTGAAGTTTTCGTTCGCACGACCGTCACCGCCGATATAGTGGTCGAGCGGGCTGATCATCGGGTTGGCGTCGAGCAGCAATGCATGGCTGGAGCCCATGAAATCGCTGGCAAGCGACTGGACCACGGTCATGTTGTAGCCGCCCGCCTCTGTCCACAGCGTCGGGTAAAACTCAAGCAAGGTCTTTCCTGCGCCAAGCCCGGGTCCCTCGAACACGGTTCCGGCCATCCGATGATGGTCGAGCAGTTCACGCAGCGTTGACATCAGGTGGAAGCCAGGCGCCGACGGATCTTCCGGCCCCATCAGGATGCGCGATCCAACTCCGCCATTTCCATCGCTTTCCCGCAGGAACTGGCCAACGATTATGTTAGAGCCATAGACCTGGTTCTGATCGACATAGGGCGAGGTCTTGTTCAGGTGCTCCGGCGTGTCGGTTGCCGATTCCAGCGGGCTCGCCAGCGAGCCCCGGGTGAGATCGGTGAAGTTGGCAGCCATTGGTCCGGGGATATCCGCACCGTCGATGATCACCTTGCCGGCCCCGCCCTTCGGCAGGAAGTCGAGACCATGATCAAAGTACTGACCGAAGGCCATGAAGAAGATGTTGGCGTCGTTCGGTGCCTTCGGCAGGTTTGCCTCCTGCGTACCGATCGCGTTCGAGATCGCCCGCGGATCGAGCCCATCGAAGATCGGGTTGAGCGCGCGGTTGATGATGTTGCCCTGGCCGTCAAGCTCGACACCGGCCCCGTAGCGAGCTTCGGTCAGGCGGATGAAGGGTTCATCCGCAGCGCCGAAGGCGGGGTTGTCGATGTTGTTGCCCGCACCGGAGAGATCGCGGACGCCGACGGCACCTTGCGTGTCGTCGTCCCCAGCGAAGGCCGGCAGGCCGTTGACCAGGTTGGTGATACCCTGGATGTCGCGTGCCGTGTATTCGAAGAGACCCGTGGGACCAGTAACCGGATCGGGCTCGCTTCCACCGTGATCGCTCGGAGGCTGAAGCTGCGGCACCTCGCCGGAGAACGTGATCGAGTGCGTCCCGTTCGAAAGCGTCTTCGTGCCATTGCCATTCACGGTCAGCGCATAATCAGCGGCATCCGCGCCTGCGGGGATCTCGACGACGTCCTGAGCACGCAGCGTCCCGATGATGGTATCCTGGCCGCCGGCGGAGCGGAACAGGATGCGATGTGCCGACGACAAGTCCGAGATGTTGACCGTGTCGTCGCCCTCCGAGCCATCGATCGTAATGGTATTGAAGTTCAGGCTCGTCGGATTGAAGTTGCCGATCGCGAAAACCTGATCGTTGCCGGGGCCGGTATTGATGATGATTTCCTCGATATTGTCGAGCTCGGCAATGACGTTGTTGTTGGCCGTCCCGTTACGCGTAATGACGATCTCTGTATTGGCGTTCAGAGGCCGGTTGCCGCCCAGGGCAATCCAGTCCGCACGGGCGTAGACACGATAGGTTTCGTTCTGATTGTTGCCGTTGACGACAAAGGTATCGTTGTTGCCCGCATCACCATCGACGACGTCTCGGCCGTCACCTACGACGATCCCGAACAACCCGGGATTGCGCACGGTCCAGGAGATCACATCGTCACCTGCCGTGCCCGTGATCGTGTCGTTCAGGAAAGGTGTGCTCGCGATGACATTGCCCACGACGCCTGTCGGCACGGAATTCAGCGTCGTAAGCGCACCGCTACCATCCGTGTAGGTCACCTGCACCCGCATGAGGTTTCCGACCTGTGCCTGAACGGGGGTGATGACCGGCTGCGTCGCCGCAGGAATATTCGTCCAACTTGCGCCGTTGTCGGCTGAAACCTGCCACTGATAGGTGAAGGCGCCAAGACCATCCGGATCCGTGATGCTGGTCGTGTCGACGGAGAGCTGCTGCGTACGGGTGGGTGTCAAGTCGGAGATGACGGGAGCGCCACTCTGTCCCTCCTGGGCATTGGTGACAGTGACCGCGAGAGCCTGGGTGTCGACTGCGATGCCATCCATCACTTCGACCACAACGTCATAGACGTTGTTGGCACCGGCATCTGTCGGCGCTTCGAAATTCGGAGCGGCAACGAAAGAGAGGACCCCGGTATTCGGGTCGATCGTGAACAATGCGGCATCTGCCCCACCGCTGATCGAATAAGTAAGAAACTGACCGGCATCCAGCTCGGTCGCCGTCACCGTGGTAACGGTGACGGCGTTTTCGGGACGAGACACCGCCGCGCTATCGCCGCCGCCGTTTGATGTGATGACCGGCGGACGATTCAGCAAATCGCTGAGAGAAACAGTCGTACCGTCGCCGAAGCGAATGGCTTCGATGTTGGTCAATCGGTCCGTTCCGTCAGACGTCACCAGCCCAAGCGTCCCGGTGGGGTCGACATCGACATGTTCCACCGTCACGCTGCCGTCAGCGTTCTGAGTGAACTCGTAGTTCGCGCGGATATCCGAGTAGACCGCGATGTCGACATCGCCCGTCTTGCCGCCATTGACGATCTCACGGACGATTTCCATCTGACCGGGCGTGATCGCACGCTCCAGCAGCAGATCAGACAGTGCCTTGCCTCCAAAGGCGGGGGCGGTGCCTGTGGGGATCTCGCCGTTGACGAGCTGCGACTCCAGATAGACCGGGCCCGCCAGGCTGTCTGCCGTATAGGTCCCCTGAGACGGGGAGCTGATCCGGATACGGACATTGAGCCACGCATCACCGTCGATGACGTCGTCACCGCCGCGCCCCTCGATCAGGTCGCTGCCGCCGCCACCAAGCAGAATGTTGCCGGCATCGAAGGCAATTTCGGCTTCGCGCGCAGCTTCGCCGATGGTCGCGGTGTTCTGGACAAGGTTGCCCAGGAGCTCCCGCAAACCGGTAATGCGATCGATGCCCGCCTGGCTGAGATGGTGTTTGACCATGGTGTTTTCTGCACCGGCCAGGTTCGCACCGGGCTCGGCCTCCGGATCCGGCGTCGCCGGGAAGGCGGTCGCACGATCATCGCCAAGCAGCACGTCATTCTGTTTGTATCCCGAAAGCCCTTCGACGGCATCGAAGCGGTTGCGCAGGATATCCTGCTGATCGGTGGTGAAGATGGGGCGCTTCAGATCGGCATCGGCGCTTTCCGTGTTGCCCTTGTAGATCGCCCAGTCATAGCCCCACATGCCTTCATTGCGCATGACGCTTTCGCCCTGCACCATGATGTCGTCGCCGGACTCGGCGTCGAAGTCGTGCTCGTTCTGGCCCGCGAACATGACGTCGTGACCGAGAATGGTTGAGTTGAAGAAGAGTTCGGAATTGTCGCCGGCGGTGGTGTCGAAACCATTGCCTCCTTCGATCCAGTCGTCGCCTTCGTTGCCGAGAAGGAAGTCGCCGCCTTCGCCACCCAGCATGAAATCGTCGCCCTCGCCGCCGAACATCTCCTTGCCGTCAGGACCGGAGATCAGGACGTCCGACCCCTGGTTACCGAAAACGAGCGCCAGGCCGGAGCCGCCATGAATGACGTCATTTCCTTCTTCGCCCATCAGGAAGTCTGTCTCGCCGATGTCCGTGCCGGAATTGGTGATGATGTCATCACCCTCGCCGCCATGAACCTTGTCGACGCCGTAGCCGGCCTCGATTCGGTCGTTGCCGCCACGGCCCCAGACCGTGTCGTCACCGCCGCCGGAGATGATGGTATCGTCCTGGTTCGTGCCCTGGATCAAGGCATGGTCGAGGCTGTTGAACTGGAGGAAATTCGCGCCACGCTGCACCATGGGTGACAGGGCGTTCTGGAACGGGTCGGCTCCGGTCGGATCGGCATAGCCCCACTTCGCCTGCTCGGCGAGGTCGACATAAAGCACGTGATCCGGAACGGAGAAGATGTCGCCCGGAACGGCGTAACCGCTCGCACCGATATCGGTGTTGCGCATGACGAGCTCTGCGAAGGAATTGGCCTCAAGTTCGTTGAGCAGATTAAGACCCTGTGTGCGGGACAGGTAATAGAAGCGATCGCCGTTCTGCAGGTTTTCGAGCTGCAGTTCGAAGATGAAGGAGAAGGTGGAGCCCAACATGCCTCCGAAAGCCATCTTCTTCTCGGCGAGGCCGCCAACCCAAAGATCAACGTCATTCAGGCCACCAAGGCTGCCGGCATAGATGCCGGTACCGTTCAGGAAGGCCTGCCGATCGGCTTCATTGAGCGAACTGTCGCCAAAGACCAGCTTCATGGCCGCCTCGCGCTTGGCTTCGGCCGTCGTCGCACCCGCAACTGTCGCATGCGTGCCGTAGGCGGCGATGAAGTTCACGATCGACGCCGGGTTCTTCAGGTTCATCCCGAAATCGACCCAGTTCTTGTAGGGATCGAGTTGCGTGTCACCGTTCGCGATCGCCTTGAACTGCGCACGGGCAGCATTGAGGCCGGGGGTGCCGGTCTCACGTCCACGAGCAATATTCAGGGCCGCAAGGTCGAGCGGAATGCCAACCAGATGGTTCCGCAGGACGTCCGTGACGAATTCATCGATCTCGTTGCCGACCTGACCCGTCATGCCGCGAATGACGGCTCCGGCCCCTTGCTCAGCCGTGATCTCGCCCGGCGCATAGGCCGTCGGGTTGAGGAAGGCCGTGAACAGGTCCATGGAGGTGGCATTGCCATCAGCGTCGATGCTGTCGACGGTCTCGTTCAGCATAGAGTGGCCAAAGCGGTAGACCACGTGGGCGAATTCGGCGAAAATTGCCGGATTGATATCCATCGACGGATTGAAGACGAAGGCGTCGACATCCGGTTGGATCTTGCGGGCAAATTCTTCAAAGACGAGATGCTGATATTGCATCTCGGTCGTGAAACGGGCGGCTTGGAACAGGCGCTCGCCGTCCCAGTTCAGGGTTGCCGGATCGGACGGCAGTGCGGTGACATCTGTTGCCAGCCACTCGTTGAGGAAGGCGAAGTTGCCGCTCTCGGCCGCAGCAATCGCCTGCGCCTTCACCTGCTCGACAATGCGATTGTGTTCGGAATGGAAGATGTGGTGAACCGCCGTCAGGCCGATATTCTCGTTTCCACGGCCATCACCGGTGACGAAATGCGCGTCCAGCAACTCATTGTCATAAGTCGTCGCCTGGCCAAACGCATTGAGCGGGATCGCGTTGTTGGCGACCGTATCGACATCCGCAGTCTTCATCACGTCCGGCGTGGCGGGATTGCGGTCATGGTCCACGAGACCGGGCACGGCGTTGTGTGCGATGTCGTCAAGGAAGGCGTGGTTGGTCAGCACCGCGTTCGCGAGGCTGATCGGTGCGTCGGGATTGCCTTCGACCCAGCCATTCGCCGTCCGCACCTGCGGAAAGCCGTTCGGACCACGGACAAACTCGCCATACGCGTCCATGAGGAAGAGCGGCACCGTGCCGACATATTCGTCGGTCAGGTCGATGCCGAGCAGATCACGCGCCTGCTCCTTCACCTCGGCCCAGGTGGCGATACCCTTCGCTCCCTCCAGAAGGTGACCGGTTGATACCGGCTTGCCATCAACCATCTTGTATTCCCGCAGGAAAAGCTGCTTGGAGGCGACTGACGAATATGTCTGGTTCTGATCGACGAACGGGGTGGTCAGGTTGAGCGGCGTCTGAGGCGAGCGCGTCAGGACCATGTAATTGGTAAAGCTGCCATTGACGTAGAGCGGGTCATCGGGAGCGAGCGGAATATAGATCTTTTCATTGCCACCCTTCTGGACCAGATCGAGACCGTGGTCGAAGAACTGGCCGAAGAGCGTGAACCAGGAATTGTAGGGTGCTGACAGGCCTTCGTCAGGCGCGACGTTCTCGATCAGGATGGACGGTCCGTCAAAGCTGATGCCGTACGAGGTCGTGATCGAGGGTGCGAGCGCCTCGGTGACGTTGGCGATCAAAACGGCGACAGTCTTCTGCTCGGTAACAGGAAGCCCCGCATTGGCGGTTTTCGCCGCACTGAGAGCTGCATCGAACTGCGTCTTGATCGCGGTAACTGCACTCATCACGTTGCCGGAATACCCTGCCTGAAGAAGCGCGGTGTAGATGGCAGCCGGATTTGAAAGCGTCTGATCGACGATCAGGTTGGAGATCATGCGAGGATCGGCGTCAGCGACGGCACCGGTCGGGTTATAGGCGCCGCCGATCGTCGTGAAAGAGTTCTGGCCGGTCCGGATCTGGAACGTGTCGCCATCGGTGACCCGCCATTCGTCGCCAAGCAGATCGATGAACGGCTGATCCACTGCACCCCAGTTCTCGCGGCCAGCACCCAGGTTGTTGAAGCTGCCATCCACGGTACGCAAGCCATAGGGGACATGCTCGGCGCTGAGCGCAAGCGTAGCGCCTGGCGTTCCCTCCGGCACGACATTTCCGAGTTCGTCGACCCAGATGTCGGTCAGGGCGACGGCGTTGGCGCCCGAATGTGCGATCGAGTTCGCCTCGGCGATCTTGATCTGACGCAGGATGAATTCGAGATCGTGCTGGTTGATCTGGACCATGCCTATTCCGGGAAACCCCGCCTCCGATGTTTGCCCCTGTGACTTCTTGTCAGGGTTTTGTCAGGGAAGCAGGGTTGCACAACCCGCAAAAATCGTAAGGGAACATGGTCCTGCGACTTGTAGGATCAAAGTCCAATATTGGTTCAGACGTTGGTCTGAACTTTCACGGACGACACTCGACTTTAGGGTCGAGAAACCGCATCAATAGAAGTTGGGAGAAGATCATGGGGGACCGCAATAAATACTGCAGTCGCCCCCAGGAGGAGTTGGGCAGGGTGCCATTCTGCGATGCCGGGCGGAACACGTTTGCCCACGAAACTGGACATGCCGATGAAGGCTAGTGCCGACATACACAGGCCTGCGCCCCTGAAGCGCTTGTGGGCGAAGCTCGGATCACTGTCGTTATCGGCTCAGTTCCTGCTTGCTGCCTCGCTCATCGTCTTCGGGCTGATGGCAGGTGTCGGCATGTTCTCGGCCTCACAGGTCGAAAAGGCGGCCCTGAACGCGGCTGGAGCCGCAGGGGCCGTTCGCATGCAGATCCTGATCGCCCCCTTGATCGACAGCCTGGAAGACGGCGCTGTCCATTTCGACGACGCGTTGCAGAAGAAGGTGACGGCCCTGATCGGCCAGGGTCCCCCTGGACAAAAGATCCGCAACATCAAGATCTGGTCCGCGGACGGCAGACAACTCTACCCCCCCGACGCTGCCCCCGACGAACCGGTCCTCTTCGATGAACTGGCGGACGCTCTCGCGGGCCAGACGGTTGTTTCGCGCACATCCATCGCCAAGCACGAATACAGCGAAGAGGAAACCTCTGAGCCTTTGCTGGAGATCTATGCACCGCTGGTGCGCTCCCCGGACGGAACGGTTCTGCTGGCAGGAGAAATCTACGAAGAATCCGGGGTCCTGGAGCGACAGATTGCGGACACCCGCCACACCTCCATGGTGGGCGTCTTCTTGCTCTCGGTACCAATGCTTTCCCTGCTCTATATCGTCGTCAGGCGCGGCGCCCAATTGATCGAGCAACAACGTCGAACCCTGCGGGAAAGTCTTCGAAACGCCATCGAACTCTCCGTCGAAAACAATCGTCTGCGCCTGCTCGCCGACAACGCCCGCGTGGAAGCGGGTAAGCTGAACGAACGCATCCTGGATCAGATCGGCGCCGACTTGCATGACGGCTCGGTTCAGCTGCTGACCCTCGTCAAGCTGCGACTGAGCGACCTGACGTCGCCCCGACCTGATGTTGCACCAGCGGTTCGGGATGCCTTGGGCAAGGTTCTTGATCTGGTCGGGAATGTGCTGGAGGAGATCCGCAATCTGTCTGCCGGTCTCGTGCTGCCCGAACTGGAAGATGCCACCATCGACGAAGCCGTGCAGCTGGCGGTCAAACGCTATCTGGAGATCACCGGCCGGGAGACAACGCTAATCGGCAGCGCGGGGGTCGACTTGCGCATCCCGGATCTGTCGATCTGTCTCTACCGTTTCGTGCTGGAGGGCCTGATGAACAGCTATCGGCACGCCAACAGCAACACGCACCTCGTGCGCTACAGCTTGCGCGGTGGCCGCCTGTTCGTGGCCGTGGTCGACATAGGCCAACGTCCCATTCTGTCGTCAAAACGAGAGGTGCAGCGAGCCCGTCTAGGCAAAGTCAGCCAAAAACGGCGGATTCGCAGTTTCGGTGGTCGCATGCGGTATTTCCCAAGGAAGAACGGATCGTTCGCGGTCGCTGCACTGCCGATAGGAACCGACGTTTGAAGCTCACAGAGTGCCCGCGTCACCGAACGGGCAACGGACCAGTCAGATACTCGCTGAATATGTGGAGATATGGCTATTGCCGATTGGCCCCTGGCGATCAGCTTGCAATACGATCCCGCGGCGACGTCCGGTTCTTGACGGCAATCACCAGTTCGACACGGTTGCGAACACTGAGCTTGTTCATCAGCGAAGTCATGTAGTGCTTGACCGTCTTCTCGCTGATGTTGAGGCTGAGGCCAATTTCCCGGTTGGTGAGCCCCTTCAGCAAGCCGCTCACAATCTGCTCCTCGCGATGATGGAGCCGTTCCGGCTGCTGAGCCTTGCGGCGCAGCTCGGCCGTCTTCATCGAGACGATGACCTTGGTGGCAAAACCGGGTGTGATGTAGGTCTCGCCATTATAGGCGCTGATGATCGCGTGATGGAGGTCCGACGAAGACGAACCTTTCAGCACGTATCCGCTGATGCCAGCCTCGATGAGTTCGACTGCGGGCTGGATAGCACTCGATGCCGTAAAGACGATGACCTTGGTTTCGGGATACGAGGCAAGGATCAACTCGATCGCCGCGAAGGAATCCCCGGGCATGCTCAAGTCCATAACGATCACATCAGGACGATGATTTTCGAGAATATTGAGAGCATCGACGGTGGTGTGCCCCATAGCGACCACATCCAGTCCGGATTTGGTGCTGTACAAGCTGACCAAGCCCTCCAACAGTATCGGGTGATCATCTACAAACGCGACACGCACTAGCATTACCCCTACCTCCTGAGGCAATTGCTAACACATACTACAGGACTGAGAAAGGACATGCTTAAATTTGGGTTAATCTGGATCTGCCCTTTTTTGGGAGAAGTAGAAACCCAGGCCGTTTCCGACATGTACATGCAACACCTATAAGAACCTAGATTTCACGATAAACTTGAATAAATCCTGCCGTCGGTCTCGGCTGAGTTGCAGCCGGCACTCCGCAATCTTTGGCGCTTGCGCAAACGCAAATAGTCGGACTAGACAGATCTGCTTTGTCAGACAACATGACAAAACGGACCTGAGTGTCGAGAAACTGCGGGAGGAACTATGACTAGACACCCAACCGGCCAGTTTGGCCGAGGCCTGGCGGCATATGCCGGATTTGCCGGTCCTGCTGTGATGCTCCTCGGGATGCTCCTCTTTGCCATGAACGACGCAATGGGCAAATGGCTGGTGGCGAGCTACGGGCTCGGCCAGGTGATCCTCATCCGAAGCATTGCCGCACTTCTCATTCTTGCCCCCTTTCTGTGGGCTGCGGGTCTGAAGCCAATCATCGAGGCTGAGCGACCGGGACTGCAGCTGACAAGGGTCATCTTGTCGACGCTTGAACTCTTCTGTTTCTACTACGCTGTCATGTATCTGCCGCTGGCCGATGTGATGACCTATTGGCTGGCAGCTCCAATTTATGTCGCGGCTGCCGCGCCTTTCCTGCTCGGTGAAAAGGTTGGCTGGCGGCGCTGGACAGCGATTGCGATCGGCTTCGTAGGCGTCGTCATCACACTGGAGCCGTCGAGTGCGATGTTCACGGCGCCTGCGCTGATCTCGGTCATCGGCACCGCGGCTTTCGCCTTCATGATGCTTTCCGGCCGCAGCCTGCGCGGCACGCCGGACAAGACACTGGTGCTGTTTCAGACGGGAGGTGCAGCTCTGGTTGGGCTGATCGCAGCCCCCTTCGGCTGGACGCCCATCACCTCCGTCTCGGAAGTGCTTCTGTTGGGGCTGCTCGGCATCGTCGCCATGAGTGCACATATGCTAGTCAACCGCGCCCTGAAGATCTCTGACGCGGCAACCGTCGCGCCGCTTCAATATACCCTGCTGCTTTGGGCTGTGGTCTTCGGCTTCTTCTTCTTCGATGAAGTACCACGCATGACGATGGTCATCGGAGCGACGCTGATTGTCGGTTCTGGCCTCTTCATCTTTTTCCGCGAGCAGCAGTTGAAGAAGCAGGACAAGGTGTTGCCCTCTGTTCCTGAGTGAGAACAAAAAGCCCGCAGCGGTCTCCCGCTGCGGGCTTCTTCTGGTGCGACCCATTAAGGTGAGTCACGACCAGGGAGGTTACTTCCGGATCTCGGCGAGCTCTGCAAGGATCCCGTCCACGACGTCAGCGCCGATCGTATCCTTGTGCTTCTCGTAGACGACCATCGACTTTTCGCGGATGCGCTGCTGCTCTTCCGGCGACAAAGCGTTCACCTCGAGACCGGCTTCCTTGATCTTCTCCAGCGACTTCTTGTTGAGGTCGGCAATTACCGAACGCTCGACATCGCGGCCGACGGTTGCACATTCGCGCAGAGCCGCCTGCTCCTCAGGCGTATAGGTGTCGAAGATCGCCTTGGAGAAGAGGAAAAGGAATGGCGTGTAGGCGTGGTTAGTCTCTGTCACATACTTCTGGACTTCGAAGAACTTGGACGTGTCGATCGTCACATAGGGGTTTTCCTGCGCATCGATCGTCTTGGTTTCGAGCGCCGAGAAAACTTCACCGAAAGCCATCGGGGTGGCATTGGCACCGAGATTCTGGAAGGTGTCGAGGAAGATGTTGTTCTGCATGACGCGAACCTTCATCCCCTCGAAGTCTTCCCACTTGGTGACCGGGCGCACTGAGTTCGACAGGTTGCGGAAACCGTTCTCCCAGTAGCCCAGATTGACGAGGCCAACGGCTTCGAGCTTCTCGTTCATCATCTCGCCGAACTTGCCGTCGAGAACCTTGTAGGCCTCGTCGGCCGAGGCGAAAAGGAACGGCAGGTCGAACACGCCGAGCGCCGGCTCGATGCCGACGAGCGGCGAAGACGAGGTGACGACGGCTTCCTGCACGCCGGAGCGCAGTGCCTGCGTCGCCTGAAGGTCACCACCAAGCGCTCCACCCCAGAAGGCCTGCAGCTTCAGTTTGCCGCCGGACTTGTCGTCCAGGCACTTCTGCATGGCCTCGATGCCGTTGCCGACCGGGTGATCGGCATTGATGCCGTTCGAGACGCGGATGGTCCGGTCGTTGAATTCTGCAAATGCCGGAGCCGCAGCCGAAACGGCGAAAGCAATGGCGGTCGTCGCGAGTAGGTATCGTCTCATGTTATCCTCCCATGGATACCGATTGATGGAAAAGTTAGGTCATATCAGCCATCGTGCAGGCACGATGACGATCTCGGGAAACAGAACGAGCAGCAGTAGCACCAGCACCTGAGCGATCAGGAATGGCCAGATGCCGGTGACGACCTTGCCGAGTGGCACACGTCCAACGCCGCTGACGACATTGAGCACGACGCCGACGGGCGGCGTGATCAGTCCGATGCAGCAGTTCATGATGAACAGAACGCCGAAATAGACGGGGTCGATGCCGGCTTGCTTGATGATCGGCATCAGCACGGGCGACAGGATCAGGATGGTCGGCGTCAGGTCGAGCGCGGTGCCGACCACCAGAACCAGGATCATGATCACCAGCATCAGCAGCTTCGGCTGATCGATCAGTGGGGCAATATAGGCCGTGATCTCGCCCGGAATGTTGGCAGCCGTGATGAGCCAGGCGGAGACCAGCGCAGCGCACACCAGGAACATGATGGTCGACGTTGTCTTCGCTGCCTGCAGAATGACGTGCGGCAGGTCGCGTGGCTTCAATTCGCGGTAGATCACCATGCCGACGAACAAGGCGTAGACGGCAGCAATGACGGCGGCCTCTGTCGGCGTGACGACGCCGGCCTTGATGCCACCGAGAATGATGACAGGCATGCCGAGTGCCCAGGCGGCGCGTCCGGTCGCATGAAGCCTCGCCTTTGCGGGAGCCTTCGGCAGCGGCTGGATATTGTCCTTACGCACCAGCAACTGCCATGTGATGATCAGCGCCAGGCCCATCATGATGCCGGGCACGATGCCGGCCATGAAGAGCTGGGTGATCGACACGTTCGCCGCAACGCCGAACACAATGAACGCCATGGACGGCGGTATGACCGGTGCAATGATGCCGCCGGAGGCAATGAGGCCCGCCGATCGCGGGACATTGTAACCGGCCTTCGCCATCATCGGGATGAGGATGGCCGCCAGTGCCGCCGTGTCAGCGGCAGCGGAACCGGAAATGCTGGCCATGATGATCGCGGCAACGATGGCGACGATTCCGAGACCGCCGCGGATATGGCCCACGCAGGCGATCGCGAACTCGATGATGCGTTTCGACAGTCCGCCGGAATTCATCAGTTCACCGGCGAGCACGAAGAAGGGGATGGCCAGCAGCGTGAAAGTGTCGGCGCCCGCGATCATGTTCTGGGCGATGATCTGGCTGTTGAACATCCCCATGTACCACATGAGGGCGACGCCGCAGAACATCAGGGCAAAGGCGACAGGCGCGCCGATTGCCATGGCACCAAGAAGCGAGGCGATGAAAACGAGAAGGGTCATCAGCCGCGCTCCGACAGTTTTTCAATGCTCAGATGTTCACCTGCAAATGCCGCGATCTCCTCGTCGGACACCCTCCCGGTCAGCAGACGAAACAGGCGTTCGAGCGCAATCAGGCTGCATGCGCCTCCGGTGAAGAAGCCAATGCCATAGACCCAGCCCATGGAGAGGCCCGTCACGGGCGCGCTCATGCTGGCATTGATGGGCAATTGCTTCCAGGTACCCCAGAAAAACAGCAGAGACACGCCGAGGATGAGCAGGTTGGTCAGGATCATGCACACGATCCGACCGCGCCGGCCGAGCATGGCAACGAGAGACTCGACCCCGAGGTGGCCATATTCACGAAAGCCCACGACCGCGCCGATAAAGGTCAGCCAGACAAAGAAGTAACGCGCGAGTTCGTCGGACACGGTCAGGCCCGAATTGAAGGCATAGCGCAGGATGACATTGACAAAGACCATGATCGCCATGCCGCTCAACAGCAGGATCAGCAGAAGCTCGAGAAACCGGAAGAAGAGGTCTATGGCCCTGGTCATGCTGTCAGGTCCTTCCCAGCAGGCCGCGAGCGGCGAGGTTCTCGAACAGGGCTCGCGTCCCAAATGTCCATTCGGGGCATGCATCGGTGCGGTCGACCCAGTTCACCAGACGTCCGAGCGTCGGGGTGGAGATCTCCACGCGGTCACCTACTTCGTGGGTAAAGCCGAGACCAGCACCACGACGATCCTTGACCGGTGCAAACATGGTGCCGAGGAACAGCACTGCGCCGTCAGGGTATTGATGATTGCGGTTGCGCAGCTGGGAAACGAGGTTCTCCGGCGCGCGGCTGATTGCTTCCATTGGACTTTCCCCCGTCATCTCGAAGCCGTCCTCCCCACGAACCAGCAGCGACACACGGACCTTCCGCAGCACATCCATCGTGAAGCTGCCGTGGAGGAGCCGGACGAACGGTCCGACGGAGCAGGACGCATTGTTGTCCTTCGCCTTGCCGAGAAGCAGCGCCGACCGGCCCTCGACATCCCGCAGATTGACGTCGTTGCCCAGCGTTGCACCGATGATCTTGCCATCAGACCGAACGGCAAGAACGATTTCAGGCTCTGGATTGTTCCACTGCGAGATCGGATGAATGCCGACGATGTCGCCACAGGTCACCGAAGACATCGGCTGTGCCTTTGTGAAGATCTCCGCATCCGGGCCGATGCCGACTTCCAGATATTGAGACCAGAGGCCCATATCCTGCAGCAGAGCCTTCACCTTGGCCGCTTGCTCCGAACCGGCGACAAGGCCTCTCAAGCTGTCGCCCAGCACCGGCGCCAGCTTTTCACGGATGGCTTGCGCACGGGCCGCATCGCCCTTCGCCTGCTCTTCGATGACCCGCTCGAGCATGCTGTCGGCGAACGTGACGCCAGCCGCCTTGACGGCCTGCAGGTCGATCGGCGCGAGCAGACGCCCGGCTTCACCGGAAAGGAACTGGTCAAGCGTGGCGAGCACGGGCAAATCGGTCTGCGCCGCCAGTTTCTCGGCCAGACCTTCGATTTCGAAAAGGCCAGAGGTTGTCGACGAAAACAGCGTGAGGTCAAGGACCTGTCTGTCGCGGATGAGCACCGGGCACGGCCCGCCAGCCGCATTCGACCAGACGCGACCCACCAGCACCGCCTCGGAAGCATCCGCAGGCAAGATGTAACCGGACTCCAGATTCACTCGGCTTGGCAAGACGGACCTCCTCCTTGTCCTCAGGCATGGCGCTCCTGTCGCCCCACCATATTGTCAGGATATCTGACAACTCTTGACCCGCATTCTTATTGTCAGAATTTCCGGCTGTCTAGCCCGAAAGAAGTGCTTGTGGACAAACGGACGATGGCAGTGCCGCGTCAGAATTGCTCGAGACTGAGATCAATGCGACTTGCAGCGCCGTGCAGATGGGCCCGCATCGCCTCCCGGGCCGCAACGGGATTGCATTCCGCAATCGCATCCCTCAACCGGACATGTTCGGCGATCGTCACCTCGACGATTTCTTCGAGAACGGCACGCGAGCGGGCGGCATCGATGGCCATGCTGATGCGCTCGGCAATGAAGCCGATAAAAAGCGCGAAATACTCGTTATGCGTCGCCTCGGCCACCGCGCGATGGAAAGCGAGATCCGCCACAATCCCCTGCTCTGTCCACTTCTCGGCGCCCGTCATGCGCGACAGGGCCTCGTCGATCTTTGCAAGGTCGGCCGCGGTATGATGCACGGCAGCAAGACCCGCCGCCTCGATCTCCAGCGGCACACGCAGCTGGAAGAGGGCGCGAAAACTCTGCGGCTCGGAAAGCTCGCCGTCCTTGATCCGGATGGGCCGGGCCGAGGGCTCGCTCACGAAGGCACCCACTCCCTGTCGCGTTTCCACGAGCCCTTCGTTGCGCAATTGCGCGATCGCCTCGCGGACGACGGAGCGGCTCACGCCGAGCGTCTTGGCAAGCACATGCTCCGTGGGCAGCCGTTCACCGGGCTTGAGCCGCCCCTGGCTGATCTCCTCGGCCAATCGTGCGGCGATGCGGGCAGGCAGGTGCTCACTGCGCCTGATCTGTCCGAAGCTGATCTGCCCGAGGTCAATCGACATGCCTGCTGCTCTCCTTGCCACCGCTCCGGTATTTCATGAATCCGCACCGGAATTCAATTGGCAACCAGGGTTCATGATCCTCTCGGGATCGATGGCCTGCTTTACGGCTGTCAGAAGCCGCTTCTGAGTGGGTGGCAGGCGTGACAGAAAATCCGGTTTCTTCAGGCGACCGATGCCATGTTCCGCGCTGATCGATCCGGCAAAACCGTCCAGCACCTCGTTGATGATACCCTTGGCCGAATAGATGCGCTGAGCGACCTCGTCCCGCGGCAGACCGTTGGGCGGGAGCACATTGAGGTGGACGTTGCCGTCGCCGACATGGCCATAGGAGACGCAGAGGCAATCGGGCAACCGCGCCGCAATGGCCGCCTCCGCCTGTTCAACGAAGTCCGGCAGGCGGGACAAGGCGACAGAGACATCTGTCCGCAGATGTGGCCCACGTTTCGCCTGCCCCTCGTTCATGCCTTCCCGGAACAGCCACAGGGTTCTGGCCTGGCTTCGTGAAGCGGCAACAACGCCGTCCAGCACCAGCCCATCTTCCAGGACGCCTTCCAGAAACCGGTGCATCAGGTCTTCGATATCGACGAGGCCGGAGCCGGAGATTTCCATGAGCACATAGGCGGGGTAGTCCGCCTGCATGGGCAGCTTGAGATCCGGCATTGCTTCCTGAGCCAGGGTGAATGCAACGGGCGGCATGAACTCGAAGGCGGACATCAGATCGCAGCAATCGCGCCTGGCGCGCCGGTAGAGCGTGATCGCGTCGGACAGCGCTGCAAGTCCGAGCAGGGCCGTGGCCACCTTCTCGGCCGGCGGGACGAGCTTGACGGCAACGGCGGTGACGATGCCGAGCGTGCCTTCGGCGCCGATGAACAACTGCTTCAGGTCGATCCCGCGATTGTCCTTCCGCAACGTCGACAAACCGTCGAAGATCGAACCGTCGGGCAGAACCACTTCGAGGCCGAGCACGAGCTCCCGCGTCATGCCATAGCGAAGCACATTGATGCCCCCGGCATTGGTGGACACGTTTCCACCAATCCTGCAGGATCCTTGTGCGCCCAGGGCAAGGGGGAAATAGAGGCCCGCCTCCTCCACCCTGTCCTTGAATTCCTGCAGCACAACGCCCGCCTCGACGACGGCCGAGAAGTCGTCTGCATCGATACGTCGAATGGCAGTCATGCGCTCCAGGCTGATCACCACCTGGTTCGCCGGCTGATCGGGCGTTGCGCCGAGAACCAGTCCCGTATTGCCTCCCTGCGGCACGATCGTCAGCCCGAGCGACCGGACGGCACGCACGGCGGCAGAGACCTCCTGCGTATCGCGCGGGCGTATGACCGCGACGGCGCCGGTTGTCACGTCGCCGTGCCAGTCACGGCAATAGCGCTCCACCTCCGCGCCACATAGAACAAGGTCGGGCCCCAGCGCATGGACGAGCGCTGCTGCGGCATCGGCGGCGTTTGTTGTGGCGTTATCGTTCTTGTGCGGGCTTTCCAAGGCCATCTGCGTTCCCCTCGACGGCTCACGACACGCAAGCCAAGAATTCGGTTTTCATTCTGATGATATAAGGTTATCAGACAACCTTACAAATTGTTTTTGCAGATGGCCCTTGTGTCGACACGCCAGGGGTCGAAGAATGACGTTGGAGGAGACGGTTTCATGCATATTCTGGTGATTGGTGCGGCCGGCATGGTCGGTCGAAAACTCGCGCAAAAGCTGACGCAAGATGGCCTGCAGGGCCGGCAAGTCACGGCGATGACCCTGGCCGACGTCATTGCGGCAGAGCCTCCGCCCGGTTTCCACGGCAAGGTGTCGATCGAGACGGTCGATCTTTCGGAACCGGCGGCAGCAGAGCGTCTAATCGCCTCGAGACCCGACGTCATCTTCCACCTGGCGGCGATCGTATCAGGAGAAGCGGAGCTGGATTTCGAGAAGGGCTACCGAATCAATCTTGATGGGACCCGCTACCTGTTCGAGGCGATCCGCCTCGCCCACATGACGGACGGCTACCGGCCAAGGCTCGTCTTCACCTCGTCGATTGCGGTCGTCGGCGCCCCCCTGCCCTATCCCATCCCGGATGAATTCCACACCACGCCTCTGACGAGCTACGGCACGCAAAAAGCGATCTGCGAACTGCTGCTCTCCGATTATTCGCGAAAGGGATACTTCGACGGCATCGGCATCCGCTTGCCGACGATCTGCATTCGCCCCGGAAAGCCGAACAAGGCCGCCTCCGGCTTCTTCTCCAACATCCTGCGGGAACCGCTGGTCGGCCAGGAAGCTGTGCTTCCCGTGACGGAGGACGTGCGCCACTGGCACGCCTCGCCGCGTTCGGCCGTCGGGTTCCTGATCCACGGCGCCACCATCGATCTCGATAGAGTCGGCCCGCGGCGCAATCTTTCCATGCCGGGTCTCAGCGCAACCGTCGGCGAGCAGATCGAGGCCCTGCGTCGGGTCGCGGGCGACAAGGCCGTCAGCCTGATCCGTCGTGAGCCCGATGAGATGATCATGCGCATCTGCGCGGGGTGGGCACCCGGTTTCGAGGCAAAACGAGCCCGCGAACTCGGCTTCACGGCCGAAAGCTCGTTTGATGAGATCATCCGGGTGCATATCGAGGACGAACTGGGAGGAAAGCTGTGACCGCCAGCAACACGAAGCGGATTGCCTTCCTTGGCACGGGCCTCATGGGCGCTCCGATGGCGAGACGCCTGCTCGCCGCCGGCTTCACGGTTGCGGTCTGGAACCGCGACCCCAGCAAGGCCGCACCACTGGCCGCAGCCGGCGCCCGGCTGACGACCGGCCCGGCCGAAGCCGTTGACGGAGCCGACGTGATCTTCACCATGTTGTCGGACGGGTCCGCAGTCGAGGACGTGCTGTTTGCCAAAGGCGCTGCTGACGCGCTGAAGAGGGGCGCCGTCGTCATCGACACCTCGTCGATCGCGCCGCCCATTGCCAGAGACCACGCTGCAAGGGTTGCGGAGCGTGGCGTGGCCCATGTCGATGCCCCCGTGTCGGGCGGTGTCGTCGGCGCGGAAGCCGGGACGCTCGCCATCATGGCCGGCGGCGAGGCTGCAGTCATCGAAGGCCTGGCCGAAGTATTCGCTCCGCTGGGTCGCGTGACCCATGTCGGACCATCGGGCGCAGGCCAGATCTGCAAGCTTGCCAACCAGCAGATCGTCGCGATCACGATTGGTGCCGTGGCCGAAGCGATGATGCTGGTGGAAGCGGGCGGTGCTTCGCGGGAGAAATTCCGGGAAGCGATCCGGGGCGGCTTTGCCGAAAGCCGCATCCTCGAGCTTCACGGTCAGCGCATGGTCGAGCGTCGGTTCGAGCCTGGCGGGCCATCCCGCTTGCAATTGAAGGACCTCAATGCCGTCGCAGCGATGGCCGATACATTAAGTCTCGACCTCCCTTTGACCTCGGAGGTCCGAAAGGCTTTCAACGACTTCGTAGCGGGCGGAAACGGCGAACTCGATCACAGCGCCCTCCTCCTCCACCTTGAACAGATCAACGACCGCAGAGGTGCTGCAGATGACTGAAACTGGAAAGCCGAAACGCCGGTTGCGCTCCCAGGACTGGTTCGACAATCCGGACCATCTGGACATGACGGCGCTCTATCTCGAGCGTTTCATGAACTATGGCACCACGCCTGAGGAACTGCGTTCCGGCAAGCCGATCATCGGCATTGCCCAGTCAGGATCCGATATCAATCCGTGCAATCGCCATCACCTCGAGCTTGCCAAGCGCGTGCGCGACGGCATCCGGGATGCCGGCGGCATCCCGATCGAGTTTCCGTCGCACCCCCTCTTCGAAAATTGCAAGCGCCCGACGGCCGCCCTTGACCGCAATCTTGCCTATCTGGGCCTTGTCGAACTGCTTTATGGCTATCCCTTCGATGGCGTGGTTCTGACGACCGGCTGTGACAAGACCACGCCGTCGGCGCTGATGGCGGCCTCGACAGTGGACATCCCGGCCATTGTGCTTTCCGGCGGCCCCATGCTTGACGGCTGGCACGATGGAGAACTGGTAGGCTCCGGCACCGTCATCTGGCGCTCTCGCCGCAAATATGCAGCTGGCGAGATCAGCCGCGAGGAATTCCTCGAGCGGGCGCTGGATTCGGCCCCCTCGCCCGGCCATTGCAACACCATGGGCACGGCCTCGACCATGAACGCGATGGCAGAGGCGCTGGGGATGTCCCTGACCGGCTGCGCCGCGATCCCCGCAGCCTACCGCGAACGTGGCCAGATGGCCTATCGTACAGGAAAACGGGCTGTCGAACTCGTCTTGGAGGATGTGCGGCCTTCGGACATCCTGACGCGTGAGGCCTTTCTCAACGCAATCCGGGTCAACTCCGCGATCGGCGGTTCGACCAATGCGCAACCGCATCTGATGGCCATGGCCAAACATGCCGGGGTGGAGTTGCTGCCGGAAGACTGGCAGGTTCACGGATATGACATCCCGCTGCTGGCCAATGTTCAACCGGCTGGCGCCTATCTCGGCGAACGCTTCCACCGAGCAGGCGGCGTACCCGCGATCATGTGGGAACTGATGCAGGCCGGCAAGCTTGAGGGCAGCTGTCAAACCGTCACCGGGCGGAGTATGGCAGAGAACCTGCAGGGCCGCGAGGCCACGGATCGGGAAGTGATCATGCCTTATGGCGAGCCCATGCGGGAAAGAGCGGGTTTCGTGGTTCTCAAAGGCAATCTCTTCGACTTCGCCATCATGAAGACCAGCGTGATCTCCGAGGGCTTTCGCCAGCGTTACCTTCAGGAGAAGGGTCGCGAAGGTATATTTGAAGGCCGCGCCATCGTGTTCGACGGCTCGGAGGACTATCACCACCGGATCAACGATCCGTCGCTCGAGATTGATGAGAATTGCATCCTGGTGATCCGCGGCGCTGGCCCGCTGGGCTGGCCAGGTTCGGCGGAAGTGGTGAACATGCAGCCGCCTGATCATCTGATCAAGCGCGGGATCCTGAGCCTGCCGACGATCGGAGACGGACGACAGTCCGGCACCGCCGACAGCCCGTCGATCCTCAATGCATCACCCGAAAGCGCTGCCGGCGGCGGCCTTGCCTGGGTGCGAACCGGAGATACCATTCGCATAGACCTCAATCAGGGGCGCTGCGACATGTTGGTGGACGAGAGCGAGATCGCCAGACGAAAGACGGACGGTATACCGCCGGTGCCCAAGGACGCGACACCCTGGCAGCGGCTTTATCGGCAGACGGTCACGCAACTTGCAGATGGCGCCACCATTCGCGACGCTGAAGAGTTCCGGCAGATCTCGAAGACCCCGCCGCGGCACAACCACTGACGTTCCGGGCCGGGGGAATTGCAACCTTCGGCCGGAAAAATCGACATAGATTCAAGGGCCATAATCAGTTTCATCGGGAACCGTCTCCGGACAACTTCATTCTCTAGTCACCAGACGACGATGGAGATCCCGATGAAACCCGTTTTGCAACTGCTCGCAGCTTCGGCCCTTTCGGCCGGAATGATGATCGGCGGCGTGGTTCTCGCCTCGGCGGCCCTCGCTCCCGAAGAGGATCCACACCGATTCACCGGGCTGGACATCAAGGACCTCTGGACGGCCGAACCTGTGAGAATCGACCGCGCTGCGCAGAACCTGGAACGCCTGCCCCCGCGTTATCCCAGCCACGTGGTCATGCACGATCCTGAACAGCCGGATACGGACGCTGCACCCCAGGTGGCGACGGCGGAGCTTGGGTCCCGGGTCGCCGACATCGACATCATGTCGACGAATGCCGTATCGGATGAAGTGGAGGACGAGCCTGCGCCGGCGTTCGCTCCCCAACACGTCTCGTGGTGTCTTGATCGGTATCGTTCCTATGACCCGATCGACAACACCTATCGCAGCTTCAGCGGCGAACTGCGCGACTGCAACTCGCCGTTTCTCATGGAAGACTCAGCGGCGATCGGAGAAGGCGAAGCGGAGCTGATCACCGTCAGCAACGGCCCGGAAAGCGCGGACGCTTATGCCCTTGAGGACGATCATATCTCGGGCTGCATGCAGCGCTACCGCTCCTACCGGCCATCCGACAACAGCTACCAGCCCTATGGCGGCGGCCCGCGCAGGCAGTGTCAGTTGACGTCGTTCTAACCGTGGCAGTGCCCGGCTGACAGGATGAGACCGGGAGGCGGGGCAACACCATCGCTTCCTGCAACCGTGGCGGAGATAAACGTCAGGGCGTTTTGCAGCCCATTCATCGTATAGGGCTTCTCGATTGCCCCGATCGCTCCCACGAAATCCTCAGGGATCCTCTTGATATTGCCCGTGACGAAGACGAAGGGAACGCGGCGCTCGGCCAGGCGACGGCCAATATCGATGCCGGTGGGTCCATCGCTCAGGTGAACGTCAACGAAGGCGAAATCCGGCTGGCTCTGCTCTATGATGTCGAGGGCAGCCTTTTTCGAGGCGGCGGTCCCCACCACTGCATGACCGGCAGCCTCCACCTCCAGTTCCAGTTCAAGGGCCAGCAGCGCCTCGTCCTCAACGATCATGATCTTCAAGCGTCCGTATCCTTCATGTCTTCAACCAGCATCGTCACCAGGACGTCGGTGCGGTGACCGTCCACCTCTCGTTTGATTTCCGCGCCCAGCTGCTTTGCGCAGGTCTCCAGCATAAGCTTGCCGAACGCCTCTTCTTCCGGATTGACGGAGACCGGTGTCGTGGTGTCGGTCACCCGGATCAGAAAATGCCCGTTGGTGCGTTTCACCTGCAGATGGATGTCACCGCCACCGTCACTCAGTCCCCTGCGCACTGCGTCCAGAACCAGCTCATTGATGATCAGCGCCAGCGGTGACGCTTTGACGGCCGGAACGAGGACCGGCGAAAGGTCCATGAACATGCGGATGTCGTCGCGCTTGAGGGCACCCACGAGATCCTCGATCAGATCCTTGGCGAAATCCGAAACGTCAAAGCGCCCCAGGTCGGCGCTGGTGAAGAGCTTCCTCTGCACTGTGCTCAGCGCCTCGACCCGGTTGAGGACGGAAAACAGGGTCCGCTTGACGATATCCGTCTCCGACATCCGTGCCTGGAGTTTGACGATCGAGGCGATGGTGAGAAGGTTGTTCTTCACCCGGTGATCGACTTCATGAACAAGCAGCGTCTGCGCCTTCAGCGCTTCTGACAGGTCGCGCGTCCGCCGCGCCACTTCACGCTCGGCAGATCTGCGCGCTTCGGCCAGTTCCTGCTCTTTGCTCTTGATCGAGGTAAAATCGAGTTGGGAGGCGAAAAAGTAGATGACATCCCCTGTCGCATCTCGCACCGGGCTGACGAAGAGGGCGTTCCAGAATGGGCTGCCGTCCTTGCGATAATTGAGGATGTCGATCGCAATGTCACGTTCGGCGGCAATTGCCTCCCGCAGCTTGTCAACCGCCGCAGGGTCAGTATCCGGACCCTGAAGCAGGCGACAGTTGCGCCCCACGAGCTCCTCTGCGCTGTAGCCGGTCAGAAGCGCAAAAGCCTGATTGCAGAAGATGATCGGGTTGTCCGGCTGTTGCGGATCGGTGATCAGCATCGGCATCCGCGTGGCCTTGAAAGCCGCGGCGAATGGATCTTCCGATGGATGAGAGGCAAGTAGGCGGTCGCCGGCGTCCCGAGCGTCGCGCCGCGATGAATTTGGATCAGACATTCATACCATTGTCCTGGAACAGGCTACATCCGCCAACGCAATGCGGGGCAGATTGTTCCACCGAAACAAGATTTTTTCAGACCCTATCCCAAGACCATTGGAACAATGCCCTCGCCAAATCGGGGCATGAGCGAGTGATAGACACGGAAACATGTTTAGCCTATCTGACATGGAAGAAGCCGTAACGCGAAGCTCAAGGCAGCACAATCATGTCTATCGACGAGCAACAAAGCGCCATCCCCGGCTTCCTCAGGAACGGCGGGTTGATGGCCGACTTGATCCTGAGCCGCGACTGGTCCGATGGCCTCGGCGCGATCGAGACTTGGCCTGCGGCCCTGCGCTCTGCCCTGTCCATTTGCCTCAATTCCAGTTTCCCGACCGCCATCTACTGGGGCCCGGAGCTGCGCCTCCTTTACAACGACAGCTGGTCCCACATTCCGGGTGAACGCCATCCCTGGGCCCTCGGTCGCCCGGGAGCGGAAGTGTGGTCGGATATCTGGGATGTTGTCGGTCCGCAGTTCGACTCGGTCATGTCGACCGGCAAGGGGTTTTCGACCTACGACCAGCTCCTTCCGATCATGCGCAACGGAGTTCAGACCGAAAGCTACTGGAATTACAGCTTCACAGCGATCCGCGACGAGTTCGGAAACATCTGCGGCGTGTTCAACCAGGGTAACGAAACGACCGGGGCTGTGCTTGCCAGGCGCCAGGCTCAGGAAGAAATCGTTCGCCTGGGCCGTCTCTTTGCTCAGGCACCGGCCGCCATCGCCATTCTCGAAGGCCCCTTGCACACGTTCAAGCTGGTCAACCCTGCCTATGAAGCGCTGGTACAACGGTCGGATCTTCTTGGCAAACCCGTGGCCGAGGCCCTGCCGGAAGTGAAGGATCAGGGCTTTATCAGCCTCCTGGACACCGTCTACGCGACCAAGGAACCCTATAAGGGAACAGCGGTCGCCATCGAATTTGTGCTCCCGGACGGAGAGCGGCAATGGCGTTACGTCGACTTCGTCTTCCAGCCCATCACCGACAAGGCTGGTCAGCCCGCGGGCATCTTCGTGCAGGCCTCGGACGTGACCGAAGCAACAACGGCAATGGCCGCTCTGCGCGAGAGCGAACAGCGTTTCGAAGCCATCGTCAACTCGATCGATCAGATGATCTGGTCGACGCTTCCAAATGGCTACCACGACTATTTCAATCAGCGATGGTACGAATATACGGGCGTTCCCAAAGGTCGCACGGACGGGACGGAATGGGACGACGTCTTCCACCCTGATGATCGGGCAGAGGCATGGTCGAAATGGCAGCACAGCCTCACAACCGGTGAGCCCTATCACGTGGAGTACCGCCTGCTGCACCGCTCTGGCGCGTATCGTTGGGTCATCGGCCGCGCCCAGTGTGTCCGCGACGAAAATGGTGAAATCATTCGCTGGTATGGCACCTGCACGGACATCCACGATCTGAAGGTCGCCGAAGAAGCGCGCCAGCTTCTGCTGCGCGAACTCAATCACCGCGTAAAGAATCTCTTTGCCATCACTGCCGGCATGATCAACATGACGGCGCGCTCGTCTGCGTCGGTCGCCGAGATGGCGAAATCCCTTCACGGTCGTCTTCAGGCGCTGGCAAAGGCTCATCACCTGATCCAGCCGGCCATTACCTCCGCCCCTCACGGCAGCGAAACCGTATCCTTCCGCACGCTCCTCGATGAGATTTTATCGCCGCATCTGGTGGATCGGGAGAGGCAGGTATCGCTCCGTGGTCCAGAACTGCGGCTCGGCCCAAGCGCCTTGACGAGCTTTGCTCTGATCTTCCACGAGCTTGCAACAAATGCCGCGAAATACGGCCCCTTCCGCGATTCCGAAGGGCGTCTCGACGTGATGTGGCAGATGGATGAAACGTCGCTCAGTCTGCAATGGCACGAAAGCGTAGCCCGTTCGGAAATCACAGCGCCCAGGCAGGAAGGCTTCGGCAGCAAGCTCGCTCGAACCAGTGCAACTCACCAGCTTGGCGGGAATATCGACTTCGAATGGCTTCCCGGTGGCGTCAACATTGCGTTGACGGCAGCAGCAGATCGACTAGGAAAATAGACCGTCCTCAACGGGACGGAGTTGCTTTCGATGAGGCCCCTTACCGCGTTGCCTCAAATCTGAGCAGCAAGATCGGACGGGCGCCTGGAAAGCGCCCATCACATCCAGATCGAGATCAGTAACGCGGGAAATCGGCGGGGTTGATGCCGAGAGTCATCAGGTGATGGTCCTTCGGACGGCGGTGTCCCTCGACGGCAGCCGCTGCGGAGCTTGCGGCGCCGAACACGGCGATCGCACGACCGAGGAAACCCTGCTGGATGGACTTGCGGATGGTAGACATTTCTTCACTCGCTTTCTTCGTTAGCGAACTGAAGATGGTCCTCGAAGTGCTAATTTACAATGCATTCAAAGTCACGCCAGCCATGCAGCCGATGCAGGCCGAGTTAACGAAGTCCTGCATCGGCGTGGGGCACGCTCGCGGGTCAATCCTCGCTGCCCGCGACTTGAGCCAGAACCTGACCCCGGCCTCGTGCCCGAAGGATCATCGGAACGAAAAGCGCAAAGGCCGCAAGTGCCAGCAGGACGGCTGCAATCGGCGAGGTAACGAGCACGGTCGGATCGCCCTGGCTGATCGACAATGCACGGCGCAACTGCTGTTCCGCCATCGGTCCGAGGATCAGGCCGACGATGACAGGTGCGATCGGATAGCCGAACACGCGCATGATGTAGCCCAGCACACCAAAGGTCAGCAGCAGGCCGAGTTCGAACACGGAGGGATTTGCCCCGATCGTGCCGAGCGTCGCAAAGACGAGGATACCCGAATAGAGCCACGGCTTCGGAATGGTGAGCAGGCGCACCCAGAGACCGATCAGCGGCAGATTCAAGACCAGCAGCATGAAGTTGGCGATCAGAAGCGAGGCGATGAGGCCCCAGACCAGTTGCGGATTGGTTGCAAACAACAGCGGTCCGGGCTGAAGGCCGAACTGCTGGAAACCAGCAAGCATGATCGCGGCGGTGGCCGTGGTCGGGAGACCGAGCGTCAGCAGCGGGACGAGCGTGCCAGCCGCCGAAGCATTGTTGGCGGCTTCCGGACCCGCAACCCCTTCGATCGCACCCTTGCCGAATTCCTCCGGATGGTTCGTGAAGTGCTTCTCTGCAGAATAGGACAGGAAGCTCGACACATCGGCGCCACCGGCCGGCATGGCACCGATTGGGAAGCCGATTGCCGTCCCGCGAAGCCAGGGCTTCCAGGAGCGCTTCCAGTCGGATTTGTTCATCCAGAGCGAGCCGCGGACCGCCTCGACCTTCTCCGGAGCCCGTGACCCTTGTGCTGCCACATAAAGCGTCTCGCCGATCGCAAACATCGCAACCGCAAGTGTCGTGACCTCCAGGCCGTCGAGCAGATCCGGCACACCGAAGCTGAGACGGGTCTGGCCCGTCAGCTGGTCGATGCCCACGATCGAAAAGGCGAGCCCGATGAAGAGCGCCGTCAGACCACGCAGCGTCGAATCGCCGAACGCAGCCGACACCGTGACGAAGGCCAGCACCATCAGCGCAAAGTATTCGCGCGGGCCAAAGGACAGGGCAAACTTGACGACATAGGGCGCGATGAAGGCAAGCGAGATCGTTGCCAGCAGGCCGGCAACGAAGGAGCCGATCGCAGCCGTCGCAAGTGCCGGGCCACCACGTCCCGCCCTTGCCATCTTGTTGCCCTCGAGTGCGGTGACGATCGACGCGCTTTCGCCGGGCGTATTGAGCAGGATGGAGGTCGTGGAACCGCCATACATGCCGCCGTAGTAGATGCCGGCGAACATGATGAGCGAGCCGGCGGGATCGAGCTGGTACGTGACCGGCAACAGAAGTGCCACGGTGAGCGCCGGCCCTATGCCCGGCAGCACGCCGACGAGCGTACCGAGGGTAACGCCGATCAGCGCGTAAAAGAGGTTGATCGGCTGAGCGGCGATCGCCAGCCCCTGGAGAAGGAAATCAAACGTATTCACGGGGTTCCCCTCAGAAGAACAGCCGTTCGAGTGGACCCGCCGGCAAGGACAGTTGCAGGAAGCGCGCGAAAATGATCCACACGACGAAGGACAATACGATGCCCGCAGGCAGCGAAATCCAGAATTTCTTCTTTCCGAATCCGGCTGCCGTCATGGCAAAGAGGATACCGGTGGCAATCGAGAAACCGGCAGTCTTCAGAAACAGCATCTGCGCAGCAAGCCCGGCGACGATGAAGAACACCGGCGGAAGTTCCTGATGCTCCCGTTCGGGAAAATCACGACGCAGGGCAGCGAACACCGTCCAGACGCCGAGGCCGATCAGACCGAGCGCGATGCCTTTCGGCACGGTTGCCGGACCGATACCCGAATAGAGATTGCCGCCCTGCAGGCGCGCCACGTCGTAGAAGATCAGGCCCGCGATCGCAAACATGACCAGAGCGATGGCCAGCGCCGCCCAATCAGGGCGGCGCGACCGATGTCCGGAAGAGCGTTCTTCCATGCTCATTTTACAAGACCGATGTCTTTGAGGATCGCCTCGGTAGCAGCGATATCCTTGGCGAGCTGCTCTTCGAAGGCAGCACCAGCAAGATAGGTATCCTGCCAGTTCTTGGTCTTGAGCGTTTCCTGCCAGCCGGCCGACTTTGCGAGCTTTTCAACGTCAGCCATGACGGCTGCCTTCTGCTCGTCGGTCAGGCCCGGAGCGGCAGCGACCATGCGCCAGTTCTGCAGCACCACGTCAAGGCCGCTTTCCTTCAGCGTCGGGGCATCGGCACCGGCAATGCGTTCGGCGCTGGACACCGCGAGCAGACGCAGCGTGCCGGCGGCAACCTGGGCCTGGAACTCGCCATAGCTGGAGATGCCGACGGTCACCTGGCCGCCGAGAATGGCTGCAAGCGCTTCGCCGCCGCCCGAATAGGCGATGTAGTTGATCTTGGTCGGATCAACGCCGGCCGCCTTGGCGATCAGGCCTGCGCCGATATGGTCGGTGCCGCCTGCCGAGCCACCAGCCCAGGAAACAGAACCCGGATCGGCCTTCAGCTTTTCGATGAGCTGGCCGATGTTCTGGATCTCGGAATTGGCGGGAACGACGATCGCTTCATATTCGCCAGTCAGGCGGGCGATCGGCGTGACGTCGGCGAGCGTCACCGGCGACTGGTTGGTGAGGATCGCGCCGACCATGACGTAGCCGCCAACAATCAGGGCGTTCGGATTGCCCTTCTGCTGGCTGGCGAACTGGGCAAGACCGATCGTGCCGCCAGCGCCCGGTACGTTCACAACCTGAACATTGCCGGAAATGCCTTCAGACTGCATGACGGCCTGCAACGAGCGGGCCGTCTGGTCCCAGCCGCCGCCAGGGGCGGCCGGAGCCATAATCGTGTAGTCTGCGGCGGCGGCCGGAAGGGCCAGTGCGCCTGCGAGGATAGATGCCAGGAAAAAGTGCTTCAAGATAGTCCTCCACCATCAATGCGGCTCTTGCCGCTTTCAACTGATCTGTGGGGAGAATGCAGGTCCCGTCGTCCGGCGCAAACCGCCTCAGGCAATGCCTGCTCCTCCCATGTCCCATCTGCCCCGCCTCCACGGGACGATGTGACCATACGCCCTATCAGCATAACCTGTCACCCACCTGTCACCGCAGGGCGGACTGCCGGAGATCTCGGGAGCGGCGACAGCCACAAAGATCTTGAGAAGGAAATCAGGAGGCGTGCAACTGATCGTTCAGGTCTCGGACGAGCCGCTGGTGGCTACGCAGGCTGGAGAGCACGTCGCCGAAACGCACCAACCCCTGGCCGGCCAGCATGTCCTTGAGCTTGATGAAGACGTCCGCCGTGGCGATGGCATCACCCAGTGCGGTGTGACGGTCCGCTTCTTCGATACGGACGCCGAGGCGATTTGCCAACGCATCGAGGGTATGGGTCTCCGCCTGCCCAAAGGCCGTGGCCGAGACGAGAACCGTATCGAGGATGGGATGCAGGAAACGCAGCCCGACCTCTTTCTCACGCCGATAGAGGAACTCCATGTCGAAGGGCGCATTATGCGCCACCAGCACAGCGCCCTCGGCAAAACGATGAAACTGCCGTACGGCTTCCTGGACGGTTACGGCATCGGCGACCATCGCATCGGAAACGCCGTGGATCGCGGTTGCCGACGCAGGGATCGGCCGGCCTGGATTGACGAGCAGGTTGAACACCTCGCTCTTCACCCGCTTGCCGTTGACGATCCGCACCGCCGCGATCTGCACGATCTCATCGCCCTGTTCGGGCAGAAGCCCCGTCGTCTCGGTATCGAACACGACGTAGGTGAGGGCGTCCAGGCGTGCTTCAGAAATCTTGTCGTAATGCATGCGCGACAGCAGGTCGAAATCGTAGACGACGTGGCGCGACAGGTCGGTTCCTGCGGGGCGAAGCCGTTCGATGGGCCGAAGCCGCGTCGAGATCGCCGGGCGGTCGTCCGCCAAACCGATCGAGAGCGTGTTGCCATGCGCCCGAAGAATTGTCTGGCATGTCACACCGCCCTCGTAGACGGGTTCGTCGAGCCAGGTCCGCAACGCATCCGGCGCGACTGATGCACCGGACCAGGAGAGGGTGAGATCGGCGGCGTCGCCGACGTCGGAGACAGCGAGCCGGAACTCCCCCGCCGACGTTTCCCGGTTCACCCGCGTAGCGACATGCGCGAACAAGCTGACGATGTCGAAGGCGTTGCACCTGACGGCGACTTCCGCTGCCTCCATCTCCAGCAGCAATCCGATGCCCTGTAGTTCGCGTCGCAACTGGCTGCCCAGTTCGCGCGCATCGGTCGGAGCCATGGGCCACCCATCGGACCGACAGCTCTCGAAGCGGCTCTCGAGCGCATCCAGCATCGCGTCGAGCGCCTCGATCTGCTGGCGGATGCCTTGATCATCAATCTGGCTTGCGGACTGTCCAGCCGCGATGCGTCTTAACGCCGAGACTGCCGGGCGAACCTGCAGGAAGACATCACCCAGCAGTGCATCCCGCCGCGCATAGGCGGCAACTTCGGTCGTGACATCACGCAGGGTCATGACATAGGCCCCACCATCGCCACCGTTGTCACCGGCAAGCCGCATGCGACCGGCCAGACGCCGTTGGCCGCAGGGGCTGAGACAGATGAACTCCACGACAGCGTCGGGGTCTGCGCTCTCCAGCAGCCTGTGATGGGCATCCCGGATCGGTCCTTCACTCAGATAGTCGAAAACGTTGCGATCGAGGCAGACGGGTCGTTGCGAGCCTGCAAGAAACTGCTTGGCCACTCCATTATAGAAGACGAGGTGATGGCGCCCCGTGCACAGCAGGACCGCCGGCGGTACGTCGGCCAGCAACTGCTCGAGCTTGTTCTTATCGGAGGAGAGCCTTGCCGTTTCACGCTGAACCGATTCAGCGAGAGCCCCGCGTGTTTGCGCAAGCGTGGCAGCGGTGGCCGAGGCTGCTGCCGCGAGATCGCCGAGATAACGTGCGTCGTCTGCCGCAAACTCCTGAACCACGTCCGCATGGGCCCTCGCCCGCATCGCCGAGGCTACCTTGTCGATCGGGCGGGCGACATGCGTGTCGAAGAGAAACCAGATCCAGGTAATCAGAGCAAGGATCAGGAAGCCGGCCGCGATCGCCCCTTGAGTGAAGGCATTCAACATGTCCGGGCTGCCTTCGCGGTGGTAACCGAACCACAACCCGACCGCCAGCGCCGCAACGGCCCCGGCTGCCAGTGCCACGAAGAACAGGAGGATGCGCCCGCGCAGCCCGATCTTGATCAGCATATTCTCCTCACCTTGTCGTGCACGCGATCTTCATGGCCGCGTCCTCCGCATCGAGCTTGATCCAGTCTGCGCCGACCAGACTGCCGTCGTCAGCGATGCTGACATTGGAATCCACCAGATCCGCCCGCTGCATGTTGGGGCAATCGTAGACGACCTTCACTGGCTGGACCGGCTGCCAGCGCGCCACGAGCAGAATGTCGACCATCACCAGACCAGGCTGGTTCGGATGACGCTTCGCAGTCTTCATGTCGACGGCGCTGAAGCGTGTGGTGACCGGCTCGATATAGGACCACGGACGCCAGAAGGCGGTCTGCGCGTTCTTCCAGGACACCTCGATGCCCGGCAGGGCGACATTCATCCGGTCGAACCAGCTATACTCGCTCCAGATCGAGTATCCCAGCATCCCGAGACCGGCGACCACCGGCACGATCCATTTCGGCAGCAACCCACGGCTCAACCAGCGCAGCAGCATCGCCACACCGGCCAGAGCGACACCGGCGACGACCGCAGCGATCAACTCAAACAGCATTCTTCATTCCTTTAAGCGGGCGCCCGGCCGCCATTGGCGAGCGCCGATTGCATTGTGCGCACGACGACAAAGGCGTCGCGCAGATGGGACCGTTCGAAGTCTCCGAAATCATACGGCGCGAGGAAGTTATCCGGCTTTCGGCCGTCCCGCACCTGCCGAACCTGATTGCGCAGCCGCATATCGGCAATCAGGTCGTAAGCGGCGATGAGATCGCGTGCGCCGGCCCCCGAAATGATGCCCGCCTCTTCGGCGGCCAGCAGCCGGGCGCGCGTATTCACCGGCGCAAGCCGCCCCATCAGCGCATAGACGCGCCCGAGATCGACCACGGGGACCACGCCGTTATGCTTCATGTCGATCTGATTGCGGTGTTCACCGCTGCGAATGGTGGCGAAGCCCCGCAGCAGCCCGAGCGGCGGTGCATGTTTCAGGGAATTGCTGATCATGTGGGCAGTAAAGATCGAATTGCGGCTCGCCTCTTCCAGCGTTTCCGCCTGCAGATCCTGATAAAGGGAAGAGGCGCCACAGATCGGCCTGAGGTCGAACATCACGCTGGCCAGCATCTGGGCCGTCGGATCCGGCTTGTAGATCCAGTCCCGGAAATAGCTGCGCCAGACGGACACCGGTTGGCACCAGCGCGGATTGGTCGCCATCATGTCGCCTGGGCAGTAGAAATAGCCGCAGATATCGAGGCCACGGCTCACCTTCGCGGCGAGTTGCTGGAACCAGGGCATTTCCTCCGGCTCCACACCGTCTTCGATGAAGATGCAGTTGTCCTGATCGCTGACGCCGCTCTGTTCCTGTCGCCCCTGGCTGCCGCAGGCGAGCCAGACATAGGGTACGGGCGGCGGCCCCAGTTCACGCTCGGCGAGCATGATCAGCCGACGGGTCACGCTGTCGGCAATATCGGTGACCAGGCGGGTGACGACCTCGTGCGCATTGTTGCTCCCGACAAGCTGCACGAGCAATTGCGGGATGCGCGCCGTGATCGAACGCATGTCTTCCGCCCGCTCGGCCGAGGCGATGTCACGGATCAGCTGGGCGGAACTGATGGCATGGAAGCGAATGAGGTCCGTCTGGGTGATCATCCCGACCAGCCTGTCACCTTCGACGACCGGAAGATGACCGACGCGGCGTTCCAGCATCAGATGCAGGATGTCGGAGCCGAGGGCCTCGCCGGGCAGACCGACCGGGTCGGGCGTCATCACCGCCGAAACTGGGGTTGCATCGGGATCGAGACCCTCCGCGAGAACGCGTCCCGTCAGGTCACGCGTCGTGAGGATCCCGAGGAAGCGCCCGTCATCGACGACGCCGAGACTGGAGACGTGTCGCTCGCGCATCAGTGTTGCTGCGGTGCGGACCGTATCGGAAGGCGCGCAGACGATCGGCGGTCGCGACATCAGTTCGCTGACCTTCTGGATTGCCATGTCGCCACGCCGGCTATCGGCAAAGCGTCCGCGGGTGAAGAAGCGGGAAAAGACCGCCTGTTCCTGCATCAACCGATGGAATTCTTCCCTCGGCAGCATCAGAAGCCTGCAGTCGGAACGCGCTATTGCGGTTGTCGCTGCGAAACCATCGGACAACAGGCCGCGCTCGCCGAAGGAATTGCGGGGCGCGAGCTCGGACACGACGGTGCTGGCAGCGTCGAGAATCTCTACCGCACCATCCATGATGAGGTAGATGCCCGGCAGCGGATTGCCGCGATGGTAGATCTCGGATCCAGCAGAGAAGGAAATCTGTTCGAAACGGGTGGAAAGCCGTTCGATTTCGTCCCTCGGAAGACTGTCATAGGGATGAACGGTCTCGAGAAACATCAGCACGTCGGACTGTGCCTGCAACATCCCGTTTGCCCTCACTTGGCGCTATCGAGCCGCGAATGACTGAGGGACAGGAGGGGCGACACTGCCGCCCCTCCCGATAGGTTATCAGTGACCGGTCGCTGCACCTGCGCCACGCGGGACGCGGATGGATTCGACGAGGTCCTGGACATGCTTCGGCGGAGCCTGCGTCATCGACGACACGATATAGGCCGTGGCGAAGTTGAGCAGCGCGCCGATCGGGCCGAACGCCGTCGGCGGGATGCCGAAGATGTAGTTGGCCGGAACGTTTTCGAGCATGTTGGTACCAGCGATGAAGAACCAGCCCAGATAGGTGAACAGGTAGACGCAGGTGACCACGAGACCGACGATCATGCCGAGCGTGGCGCCGACCGAGTTGATGCGCTTCGAGAAGATGCCCATCATCAGAGCCGGGAAGATCGTCGCAGCGGCAAGACCGAAGGCGAGAGCAACCGTCTGGGCCGCGAAGCCCGGCGGGTTGAGACCCAGGAGCGTTGCGACGAGGATGGCGCCTGCCATGGCGATACGGGCTGCCAGAAGTTCGGACTTTTCGGAGATGTCCGGCTTCAGGAAATCCTTGATCAGGTCGTGGCTGATCGCAGAGGAGATCGCAAGCAGCAGGCCGGCAGCAGTCGACAGAGCGGCTGCGAGACCGCCGGCTGCAATGAGGCCGATGACCCAGCCCGGAAGCTGTGCGATTTCCGGATTGGCGAGGACGAGGATGTCGTTGTTGATCGTCAGCTCGTTACCGGTCCAGCCGCGCTCTGTTGCCGTTGCAGCAAAGCCTTCGGACTTGTCGTTGTAGTACTGGATGCGGCCGTCGCCATTCTTGTCTTCGAACGTCAGGAGACCAGTGACTTCCCAGTTGCGCATCCAGTCCGGACGCTCGTCATAAAGGACGGCTTCCTGCTGCGTGCCACCCGGATAGATGGTGTCGAGAATGTTCAGGCGTGCCATGGCGCCGACAGCCGGAGCGGTCAGGTAGAGCAGCGCGATGAAGACAAGCGCCCAACCAGCCGACCACCGAGCATCCGCAACCTTCGGAACGGTGAAGAAACGGATGATGACGTGCGGCAGACCTGCGGTACCGATCATCAGCGACAGCGTGAACAGGGTCATGTTCAGCATGGAGCCCTGAGCGGTGTAGGCGTTGAAGCCAAGGTCGGTTACGACCTGGTCGAGCTTCTGCAGCAGCGGCAGTGCAGATTCCGTGTGTGTACCGAAGAGGCCGAACCACGGGATCGGGTTGCCGGTCAGCTGCAGCGAGATGAAGATCGCCGGGATGGTGTAGGCGATGATCAGAACGATGTACTGGGCAACCTGCGTATAGGTGATGCCCTTCATGCCGCCAAGAACCGCGTAGACGAAAACGACGGCAGATGCGATCCAGAGACCCGTCGAGACATCGACTTCAAGGAAGCGCGAGAAGGCGACACCTGCACCGGTCATCTGGCCGATAACGTAAGTGACCGAGATGATGATCAGGCAGACGACAGCCGTGAGGCGGGCGCCCTGGCTGTAGAAGCGGTCACCGATGAACTGCGGAACGGTGTATTTGCCGAACTTGCGCAGGTAGGGAGCAAGCAGGAGCGCGAGCAGCACGTAGCCGCCGGTCCAGCCCATGAGATAGGTGGAGTTGCCGTAACCGACGGTGGCAATCAGGCCGGCCATCGAGATGAAGGAAGCCGCCGACATCCAGTCGGCCGCAGTTGCCATACCGTTCATGACCGGGTTGACGCCGCGGTTTGCGGCGTAGAACTCGGCCGTCGAGCCCGCACGGGCCCAGATGGCGATGCCGATGTAGAGCGCGAAGGACGCGCCTACGATCAGCAGATTGAGTGTATACTGATCCATAGTTGATCCGCCTTACTGCTCGTCGACGCCGAATTCGCGGTCGATCTTGTTCATGTACACCGAGTAGCCGAAAATCAGCACGATGAAGACAATGATCGAGCCTTGCTGGGCGAACCAGAAGCCAAGATCGGTCCCACCGACCGGAATGCCGGAGAGAGCCGGGCGAAGCAGGATGCCGAACCCGTAGGATACGACGGCCCAGATCGCCAGGCAGATGTAGATGATGCGAACGTTTGCTGACCAGTAAGCGTTGGACGAAGAATTATCCGTCACGAGTGCTCCTCCCTTTCCTCGACGAGACGTCCCCCGGGACGCCTCTTCCTCCAAGTCGATCCCGCCAATCCATGTCCCAAGGCGGAATAGACAATTGTCTAGGAGTAACGAATCCGCCGCAGAACGTACATTCTCCGTTAGTCGCAGGAAGGACCGTTGCCCACAGCCGGCCGTGCCGGGGTGAAACAGGCCGCCGCACAGGCGGGACATGTTAAGGCGGCATCAACCATGCCAATTAGATCAGGTTTAGGATTTTGATAGTTTCGCGCATCCGAAAACGCAGATATGCGACTAAGCAAGAGCGTTTAAAACCAAATACTTAGCTCCACTACAAATCAGCCAGAGCAGAGCGACAGCGTCTCTGAGTGGGTGGAAGACCTTAGCAATTTGCTAAGAAATAGCCCCCTAATTTCCGGCCATTCCTTTTGGGGGGTCGCCGCAGATGAAGCTGCGGTTGAGTAGAAGATGGGGTTGGCACATGATGTGCGCTGCTTTGCCTGCAATCATTGCAGGCCTTTTTGGTATGTTTCTGCTGTGGCTGCCGATCAGCCTCCAGGCGCAGTTGGTGCTCAGTCTAGCCGTCTTGGCGCTGATGCTCCTGTTTATGATGCGCCCGCAGAACAAGACATTCCGCCTGATGACCTTTGTGTTCTCCGCGGTGCTGGCCTTGCGCTACGCCTTCTGGCGCACGACCGAAACGCTTCCGGACATCAGCGAGCCCTGGAACTTTATCCCGGGCATTATCCTCTATGGGGCGGAGATGTATTGCCTCGTGATGCTGGCAATCAATTTCTTCATTGTGGCCGATCCGCTGCAGCGCAAGCCTGCCCCTCGTCTATCCGATGCTGAAAAGCCGACCGTCGACGTCTTTGTCCCCTCTTACAACGAGTCGCCCGACCTGCTGGCGCTGACGCTTGCGGCAGCGAAATCGATGAACTACCCGGCAGACAAGCTGACCGTCTATCTGCTGGATGACGGCGGCACCGACGCCAAGTGCAATCACTCCGATCCGCGCGCCGCACTTGCCGCCCGCCGTCGCCGCGAAGAACTGCAGGCACTCGCCGCAGCGTTGGGCGTACGCTATCACGCGCGCGCTGAAAACAGCCACGCCAAGGCCGGCAACCTGAACGCTGGGCTCGACATCTCAACCGGCGATCTGGTCGTCGTCTTCGACGCGGATCACGCGCCCGTACGCGAATTCCTCAACGAGACCATTGGCTATTTCGCGAAGGACGAGAAGCTCTTCCTCGTCCAGACACCGCATTACTTCCTCAATCCGGATCCGCTGGAAAAGAACCTTCAGACCTTCGGCACAATGCCGTCCGAGAACGAGATGTTCTATTCGGTCGTGCAGCGGGGTCTCGACAAGTGGAACGCCTCCTTCTTTTGCGGTTCTGCGGCCGTCCTGCGCCGCAAGGCGCTCAAGGAAACCGATGGTTTCTCGGGCCAGTCGATCACCGAGGATTGCGAAAGCGCGCTGGCGCTTCATTGCCGCGGCTGGCACAGTCTCTATGTCGACAAGCCGTTGATCGCCGGCCTGCAGCCCGAGACCCTCGTCTCCTTCATCGGCCAGCGCGTCCGGTGGGCGCAGGGCATGTTGCAGATTCTCACCCTCAATCGCCCCTTCCTGCAGCGCGGTCTCACCACCGCGCAGCGCATCTGCTACGCCGGCACCAATCTTTTCTGGCTCTTCCCGCTGACGCGGCTGACCTTCATGTTCTCGCCGCTCCTCTACATCTTTTTCTCCCTGCAGATCTTCGAAGCCAACATCACCGAATTTGTCTGCTACTCGGTGACCTACCTCATCTCGTCCTTCGCCATGCAGAGCTACCTGTTCGGCCGGGTGCGGTGGCCCTGGGTCTCCGAACTCTATGAATATGTTCAGTCGGTCATGCTTTTCGGCGCAATCCTCAGCGTCGTACGCAACCCGCGCAAGCCGACCTTCAACGTCACCTCGAAGGGCCAGACCCTGGACGAAAGCAAGCTCTCGCCACTCGCGCGCCCCTACTTCCTGATCTTCTTCCTGCTGCTTGCGGCGACCTGCTATGCCATCTGGCGCTACACGACCGAAGCCATGCCGTCGGAACTGCTGTTGATCGTGGCCGGCTGGAACATCATCAACATGGGCGTCGCCGGTGCAGCGCTCGGATCCGTGTCGGAACGGCGTGAGCGGCGGCGCAATCAGCGCCTCAACATCCGGCGTCATGCCATTCTGCATCTCGGCAGCGTGTGCCATGCCGTCATCATCGGCGATGTCTCGAGCGGTGGGCTCGCCTTGCAGTTCATCGACGGAAAGCCGGCAAACGGCATCGACAAGGGCGACGAGGCCGTGATCGAAATTCGACGCCAGGGTCGAAGCATGCAGGTGCCGCTTGTCTGCCGCAGCATCGTGCACCGACAGGACGAAGCGAGTTTCGGTTTTGCCTTCGCCGAAAGGACACCGGAAACCTTCGTTGCGATCGCCGAGATGATGTATTGCGAACAGCAGCCGCTCCAGGACCGCTGGAACCGGGTGCAGAAGCACAAGGGTTTCTTCACCGGCACGGCGCGGTTTGCCGTCTGGACACTGACCGAGACACTCCGCGCCTTCATCTATGCGCTGCGCCTGGTCCGCGAGACGACCGAAGCCTCCCATCCGGACGCTCCGATGGTTATTCGTCTCCCGTCCAACTCCAATGAAGGTGCAGGTTCGCAGCCTTCCTCACTCCGGGGTTCGGTCTATGCGTAAGTTCAAGGCGGCACATTTCCGATCCACTGCGGCAGCCATGTTCATCTTTATGTCGGCTGAAACACAGGCCGCAAACGGCCTCGTGCCGTTCGAGTTCTCGGCGAGCACCGTCAGTTCCCCCTCCGCGATCGGCGAGACTGGCACATGGCAGGTCATCCCCTTCCGCCAGCCGGCAGCGGACATGCGGCTGGAGGGAGAAGACGCGGCAAGAGACCTGACATTCCACCTCTCCCCGAACCAGGTGAGTGCCGGAGGCTTGCTGCGCTTGAGCTACACCAATGCGGTATCGGTTCTTCCCGATGACGGGCTGCTCGACGTTGAGCTGAACGGCAAACCGCTGGCCACCTTCCCAATCCGGTCGCCGAACGGGCCGACGACGCATGACATTCCCGTTGCGGCCAGCGACCTCGCGGCAGGCTGGAATACCGTCCGGATCAGGGTTCGCCAGCACCACCGCATCGATTGTAGCGTGAATGCAACCTACGAACTTTGGACCCAGGTTGATCCACTGGTCAGCGGTTTCGTGTCAGTCGAACCGAAGGATGGCAATTTCGCAAGTCTGCTCGCCGTTGGACGCAATGGCGAACGAGCAACGGAAATCCGCCTCATTGCCCGACCTGAGGCCTTTCAGACAACAGTGCAGGACAGCCTTGCCCTGCTGCAGACCCTGTCGTTGATCCTCGGACGTGATGACCTCGACGTCTCCGTCGGCAACGCCCCCGGAACCGGTCCGGGAATCGACCTTCATGTCGGCGATCCAGCGGATACTAGCCTGCCGCAAGCGGCCCGCGACGCCTTGGCCGGTGCCCCCCGTGGCCTGTTCGTACGCCAGGGTGATGGTGGTCGATTGAGCGTGACCATGCGCGCTTCCGGAAAGGACGAGACGCAAGCGCTGCTCGTGTCGGCGGCGAACGGACCGCTGATGCCTCTGATCCGACAGAAAGCGGCAGCGAGCTCGGGGGCCGTGATCGACGGACGGGAGCCGGGCGTCCATCCGCTGTCCAAGATCGGTTATCGCACCACCCCCTTTCAGGGGCGCCTGTTCCAAACCAGCTTCGACGTCATCATGCCCGCTGACTTCTATCCCGGAGACTACGGGACGGTCGACCTGCACCTGAACGCCGCCACAGCACCAGGACTTGCCCCTGGCACGCAGTTGCTGGTGCGCGTCAACGAACGTGCCGTCGCAAGCCACGTGCTCTACGACCCTGAAGGCACGACACTGAAAGACAAGCCGCTGGAACTTCCGCTGCGCGCTTTCCATCCAGGGGTCAATCACGTTCGCATCCTTGCGGAACTGCCTGCTGCAACGGACCTCGCCTGTGACCCGGCGATGCGAGACGAAACAAGATCCCGTTTCCTGATGCTGCAAGAGACTACGGTAACGATCCCTCCTCTGGCTCGGGCTGGGCGCCTTCCGGATCTCGCAGCTTTCGCCGGCAGTTCCTTCCCGTTCACCGGTTCCAACGCATTTGGACTTCATCTTGATGCGCCGACACCGGCACGCCTGGGCTCGGCGCTCACGCTCCTGGTCCGTATGGCCATCTCTGCGGGCCATCCACTGCCTGCCGAACTGAAGGTCGGACAGCCAGACCCCGCGAAATCGACAAATGCCCTGATTGTCAGCGCCACCGGCGACATTCTAGAGCAGGTATCGTTGGGAGGAGAGAAAGGGAACCGACTGGGAGCGCTCAGGACCGACGACCTGACCACCGCATCAATTTCAACCGGCACCCCTGTCTCCGAATCCGAGGCCCTGCTGAAAGCTTTCCAGGTCGAAACACGGCTGGATGACGACCAACTCTCCTGGAAGAGCAGGATGACCGAGTGGTTTGCCAGGGCCTCCACCACGGTGAACCGTTGGCTGAGCTACAAGGAGATCGGGCGTGACGACGTGCATGTCGATGCGCTGGACCGCCTCATTTCCATACGTCAGCTCCGGGCGCCCGAGAGCAAGGCCGTCTGGACCGTCGTTTCCGCCGCGGACGAGGCCGCCTTGCTGCAGGGTGTGTCAACCCTGACCCGCCCGGAGAAATGGACTGAACTGCAGGGTGGAGAAGCGCTGGTCCGTCGCTCTGACCTGGCGCTCGTCACCCGTCAACCGGAAGCTTACGGCTTCTTCCCCATCACGGACACAAGCTTCGCCAATCTCAGGCGCCTGGCAGCCGCCTGGCTCTCCGACAACTTTCTGGTCTATGTCGGCGTCGTCCTGATCTTGATGGGCGGCTTCGGATGGTGGCTGGGATACGTCGTATCGCGCAAAGGCGTGAGGACAATCGAATGAACAGCAAGAAAACGACGATTGCCCTGCTGACGGGCACCGTAATGACCACGCTGCTGCCAGGCCTCGCCCTTGGCGCAACACAACTCGCAACGCGACAGGCCGCATCCACCATAGCAGCCCCACCGGCGGCCAGCTCGACGACCGTGAGCGGGGAAAACGCTCCGTCTGCGCAGCCGGACACGGTTGATCTGGCGGCACTCTATTATTATGCCCGAAACGGAGAGACGGCCCGCGTGGAAGCGGAGACTCGCCGCCTGCAATTGAAGTTTCCGGGCTTTGCCGTGCCCGACGATCTCTACGCACCCGACACGGAAAGCCAGGTCGACGAGAGCAGCCTGTGGCAGCTTTACGAACGCGACGACTATCTCGGTATCGAGGAGGAGATAACCCGCATAGCGTCAGCCCATCCCGGCTGGGAGCCGTCCTCCGATTTTCGCGCCAAGCTTGAACGCCGCAAGATGCGTTTTGAGATGACCGCGGCGCATCAGGCGAAGGATTTCGCCGCGATCATTCGTGCGGGGACCGGTCTTGACCCAATGCAGGAGACCGAAATCGACCTGCTCTGGATGCTGATTGACGCCTATCGCGCCAACGCCATGCGGGATGCTTTGACCACGGTCTACCGGGGTATTCTCTTCCGCCCCGGCCCAACCGCGTTCCCGGACGAACTGGTGCTGACCACCCTTCAGAAGGCGATGGATGACATTCCAGCCACCGAACTTCGCAACGCCATGGACCTGCTATCGGCAAATCCGCAGCTGGCGGTCGTCATGCGCGACCTCCGTCTCGATCTGATGCGGCGGGAATTGGGCGACTACGCCGCCAGCGTCTCTGGTGCCGCTCAGCCGGACGCCGAGACGGTATCCATCATCCGGCAAGCCGCGGAAAGCGAAGGTGATCCCGAGGATGCCGCCCTGATGGGCTGGTACATGCTGAAGATCAATCAGCCGGAAGAGGCATCCCGTTGGTTCGAGCAATTGATGCGAACGGCTCCGTCTTCCGGGGCGGTGCGCGGAGTGACACTCAGCCTTGTTCATCGTTCTCAGGAGAAGGAGGCCTTTGATTTCGTTTCCGCTCATCTGGACCTCCTGGATAACGAAGACGCTTTTCTGGTCGACCAGCTGTCTTTCCCCTTCAAGGGAGACGGAAAGACGGACATCGAAGACGAGATTGTTGCGCGCTACTCCCGGGCCATCCAGAAGACGGAATCGGCAGACCATGCCCGTCTGATTGGTTGGTATGCCTATAATGCGCGCCAGTTTGAAGCAGCCAATGCCTGGTTCGCCAAGGCCTTCGAGTGGCGGCCAGAAGACGATAGTCTCAAGGGGCAATTGCTTGCCCTGACACGCCTTGGCCGCAAGGCGGAACTGAGCAGCCTGCGGGAGCAACATGCAGGCACCTACGCAGCCGTTTTCAAGGAGTTGAAGACGGCACCCGAACCGAGGGGCAAGAATGGCAAGGCAGTCGGCAATCCTAACGGTGTGGAAGCCCGCTATGTCTCCAGCCTTCGCAAAAAGGACTACGGAGCCTGCCTTTCAGACCTGCGGGCGCAAGAAGCAACCGCGCCGCTGCGGCCCGACACGCTTGTGATCAAGGGATGGTGTCTGTTGGGCCTGAACCATCTCGCTGAGGCCCGCCAGGCCTTTAGCGAAGGACTGGCGGGGGGTGGCGGCAAGACGGATGATGCGGCCTATGGCCTGGGTCTGACACTGCTTCGCGCCAGCCTCACGGATGACGCGGAAGCGCTCCTGATGCGCCACAGCTTGACGCCGCTTCGGGAACGGGAACTGCGTGCGGAGCTTCTCTGGCAGAAGGCCCGGGCAGCCTTCGACCGCAAGCAGTATCGCCAGACCCTGGATGCACTGAATGCGCGCCTCGAGATCATGCCCGAACCGGTGGGCATCAGCCAGATGCGGGCCTGGAGCCATTATCATTTCGGCAACCTGGCCCAGTCTCGGGCCATATTCGCGCAACTCAATCAGGTGATGGCGGATCCGGCCAACAGCCGCGGCATCGCGGCAATCAACGAGCGGATGGGAATCGGCCAATGAAACCATCGATCTTGGCGATTCTTGCTCTTGTTGGAGTACATGGTTGCACCACCGTCGAAGATCCGTTCCTGGACGGCAGGGCAGAGACATACGTCGAAGCCGAAACCGGTAATCGGGAACTGCCGCCGCATATGGCGCGTGCAATGCTGACCGGCTTGGGTGAGCCCCCGCTCAGCGTCCGCCAGACGATGATGGAAGACGGTATCAATCAGACGATTATCTTCGCCAACAAAACGACCCTTCCGGGCGAGAACCGACTGACGCTATCGTCGGCGTCGAGCTTCGGCACAACCTCCCGTGGTCCGGACCGAGCCGAGATATCGCGCGCGCTGAAGACGGAATTTCCGGGCGTGGCGATGACGGTCGACCCCATCATTCGGCGGAACGCCTATGGCCCCTATGGCGCAGCCACAGGCCGGCTCGGCGAGAAGGGCAGTTGCGTATACGCCTGGCAGGTGATCGGAAGAGCTGCGCTGCAAGGTGGAGGTGCGCCATCCGCCATCCGCCTTCGCTACTGCCATCCGCGTCTGGAACCTGAGGTGTTGGCAGATCTGCTGGCAAGCCTGTCGCTTCGCAGCCCGATGGCGCGGTCCCAGACGCCGACGGCGGCGGCCTATGCGTATCCCGTCGCAACACCGACAATGGCCAACGTGGCCCGGATACAGACGGCGCCTGCGGAAGCGGCCGAAGCGCCGCGTCAACCGGAAGCTGCCGATGAGCCGCAGTCGCACTCCACCGTGGTCGTTCCCTTGCCGGATTGACTCCCTGGCTTTGCATGGAAAAGCCTCACTCATGCACACAAACGTTCAACCGAACAGCCGCTGCAGACCGGGTCGGAAGCGAAGGAAGCGCCGATAGGCCGCTTCGAAGAGAGGCGTCGCGGGCGCCCAGCCGGCCAGTAGTCCGAGCGGACGCAAGATCGGAATGGCGCGCCACATGGCGGCAAAGGCCTGCGCGCCGGAGAGCAACCGGCCTCCCTCTTCGGCATGAAACCTGGAAAGCAGATCGGCACGGTCGATAGGGCAATCACCGTTAGGATCACACGCATCGACAAAACGGATCGCCCCGCGCCGATCGAGGCGCCGCATCAGGGCGATCTCCCGCTGGCATAGGGGACAGCTGCTGTCGAACCAGACGGTGACATGCGAGGACATGGGGCGCTTTACCGAGCCATTTCGTTGACCTCAATGTGGAGCGCAGGACCCGTCCAGGCAATGCGGCCTGACGCCGCTGGCGCAACCCGCGGGCCGATACCGGCTTGGTCTGATATGAAGGGGCGCCTGATTATCCTAAACAGGAGTGAGGACTGCAGCTTCCTTATCCGCTTCCCGCATCTTCCATTCCGAGAGAGCGTCAGAGGTGGCATCATCGGCAGATGCATCCCGCAGAGCGATGTCCCGATAAGCCGAGGGCGAGCAGCCGAAACGGGTCATGAAGAGTTGCCGCATGTTTGCCTGACTCCCCAATCCACTGAGCCGGGCGATGTCCTTGATTTTGCGCTCGCCGGCCTTGAGCATCTCGCAAGCATATCCGAGCCTGACGGACAGCACGAATTCGCCGACAGTATGACCTGTCTTCTGCTTGAATGCGCGCGAAAGCGTCTTCTCGCCCATGGCGACCATGTCGGCAAGCCGACCAACGCTGAGATCTGCAGACGGATTAGCCATGACCCATTCCTGCACGCGTTCAACCGGATTCCCGGGATCAAAACTCGGGATCCGGGATGAGCGCTGACCATAACGCGCTTCAGTATCGGCAAGCCGCGTTCCGAATCGACGAGCTACCTCTGCGGCTGCGTCGCGGCCGAGATCTTCCTCGATCAAAGACAGCGCCAGCGAAAGCCCCGGTGAACCGCCACGCGCTGTCCAGATCTTGCCGCTCTTGTGCAGATCGGAATGGGGCTCCACGATCGTCTGGGAACAAAGCGTCGTAAGTCGCGACTGCACATCTCCATCGGCGACCACCGTATGGCCCCGCGTGATGCCTGCGGCCGCTGCGAACAACACGCCATTGCCGAATGCTGCGACACGCCGCACGGAAGGTGTTCGCCTCGCCAGAAACTCGATGACGCGAAGATCATGGTCCTGAAGCGTGACTGGCGACCCATCGGGCACGACGAGTGTATCAACCTCTGGTGGTGCATTTGCAGTATTATAGACTGCGCTGAAACGTATCCACGCGTCGTCCACCTGCAGGGCATCATGTCCTGCTGCGCAAGATGTCAGTGCATAAGCGCGTTCGCCCGAGATCTCGCAGGCATAGCGCAAGCTCTCGACAACCGCCGCCAATTCTAACATTCCGCAATTGCTGCGCAGCACAATCATGACTGTACGCATCGTTCAACTGAGCCCCGGCATCAACGCAACCTTGTACATCAGCGCTAAAATCGAAGAATACATCCGCCCAAAAAAGAAGCATCAACTGTTCATAAAACAGTCACAATGTATCAAAATCAGATTCCGAACAGTATCATCCTGCCTGCACTTCATGCGGGCGCATAAAGCTGGAATTACCTACAATAGTCATCACCTGATATGCGCTAAATAAGACAATATAAACTTAAAATCTCATCCATTTTTGGGTATAAATCCGGTCTATTTGACTAAAATTGTATGCTGCAGCGCAAAGATCGCGACAATCTTCAACAGAATTCGGACAACCGAACGCCACCGACAAAACCGGCCCTTCACATTCCTCGTGATCCATACCTAACGTTAACCCGAGATTAACCTCACACGCCTTCCGCATCGGTTCATTGAGCCTCTCCCATGCAATCGAGAGATGCATCTGAAACCGTCTGGCGGGATCCCAAGAGCAACTGAGGCAATCGACGATCGAACTCATGAGGAGTCCAAAAGTCGTGCGACAGATATTTCGCTATGCTGCCTGGCTGGCCATCGTTGTGGCGATGTTCCTGCTCATTGCCCAACCTGTGGGTCACTCCGCCCGCTTCAACCTGTCGGTCATCGTCATCGCGATCCTGGCTGCCATCATGCTGCTGAAGCTCGACGGCTTCTGGCGCCACGTCTTCCTTGCTCTCGCAAGCGTCGTGATCTTGCAATATGCCTATTGGCGCACGACAAGCACGCTGCCACCGCTGGAGGACCTGTATTCCTTCATCCCGGGCATTATTCTGTACGCGGCAGAGATGTACTGCATCCTGATGCTCGGGATCAGCCTCTTTGTCGTCGCCGATCCGATCGAGCGCCCTAGAGCGCCTGAGCTGGATGACGACGAGTGCCCGGCTGTGGACGTTTTCATCCCGACCTATAATGAAGACCGCGAGATACTCGCGCTGACCGTCGCAGCCGCAAAGGCGATGGATTACCCTTCGGACAAATTCACCGTCTACCTGCTGGATGATGGCGGCACCGACCAGAAGCGTAACAGCGACGATCCGGTGGCCGCGGCCAAGGCCAAGGAACGGGCAGCGATCCTCAAGGACCTTTGCAGCGACCTGGGCGCCGTTTACATGACCCGTTCGGAGAACGTGCATGCCAAGGCCGGCAATCTGAATGCGGCTCTGTGGCGCACCCACGCCGAACTGGTGGTCGTCTTTGACGCCGATCACGCTCCCGAGCGGAACTTCCTGCGGGAGACTGTTGGTTATTTCCTGGAGGACGAGCGCCTGTTTCTCGTCCAGACACCACACTTCTTCTCGAACCCCGACCCGATCGAGCGCAACCTGGGTACCTTCGGCCGCATGCCGTCTGAAAACGAGATGTTCTACGGTAAGATCCAAAAGGGCCTTGATCGCTGGAATGCGTCCTTCTTCTGTGGCTCGGCCGCTGTTTTGCGTCGCGAAGCACTCGAAGAGGTCGGCGGCTTCTCCGGGATCACCATCACCGAAGACTGCGAAACGGCCTTGGAACTGCATGCCCGCGGCTGGAACAGCCTCTATGTGGACAAGCCTCTCATTTCCGGTCTTCAACCTGAGACATTTGCCAGCTTCGTCGGCCAGCGCTCGCGTTGGTGCCAGGGAATGGTGCAGATTCTGATGCTGAAGAATCCGCTGTTCAAGCGTGGCCTCTCGTTCCCACAGCGGCTGAGCTACATCTCGAGTTCGCTTTTCTGGTTCTTCCCCTTCGTGCGTTCGGTCTTTTTCGTCGCGCCGCTTCTCTTCATCCTCTTCGACATGAAGATCTTCGTAGCCTCTTTCGAAGACTTCTTCGCATATACCGTCATGTATCTGATCGTCGGCGAGATGGTTCGCACCTACCTTTATGGCAGCGTGCGGTGGCCTTGGATCTCGGAACTCTACGAATATGTGCAGTCGGTCTATCTGTTCCAGGCCATCATCAGCGTGCTGCTGAAGCCGAAGAGCCCGACGTTCAAAGTGACGGCCAAGGGTGTATCGCTGAAGCACGATCGCCTGTCGGAACTCTCCCTGCCCTACTTCATCATCTTCGGCATTCTGAGCTTCACCCTGTTTGTGGCGGCTTATCGCTACAACACCGAACCAGAGATCTCGAGCCTGCTCCTCATCGTCGGAGCCTGGAACTGGATGAACCTGATGATCGCCGGCTGTGCACTGGGTGTCGTCACCGAACGCAGCCAGGATCTCGCCGGCGTCGAACTGCCGCTGCGCACCAATGTCGAACTCCAGTTCGGTGAGACCATCCTGCGTGGTGCCGTGACCGAGGCTTCGGCGCAGGGCGCCAAGCTGATCCCTGCCCAGGGATCATCCCGCAACCTTCGCAAGGGGGAGTATGGACGGCTGCAGCTCTTGAGCGTCTCCTCCAATCTGCTGGTCACTTCGCTGCCGGTCAGTGTTGCAGGTGCCACGCCGGGTGAAGATGGAGCAATCACCCTGCGCTTCGACCCCGAGCCGCATCATTTCCCGATCATCGCTGAACTGCTGATGCACGATATGACCGTGGTGCGCGAACAGCGCGCCCTGCGTCAACGACCGAAGAGCATTATCGCAGGTAGCCTCCGCATCCTCCGCTGGGCCATTACCTGCCCCCTCGCCGCAATCGGCGTAGCACTGGGCGGCAAGCCGGACGACAAGGCCGAGCCGCAGAGACTGAAACCCCTTGCCGGCGCGGCAATCGCCGCCGCCCCGGCGCGTCACAGGGAGGCTGGCGAATGATCAGACAACATCTCTCTTGGCCCGCCGCCGCGGGCCTGCTTCTCGCCGCCTCGCCCGCGGCCTCGGCAACCTCGGGCGGCTTCGTTCTTGCTCCACAGGCAAAGGAGCAGGCTGAAACAAAGGAATACTTTCAGGAAGAAAACCAGATCCGTCGCCTGATCGCAGACAAACGGGATCTGTTCTTCCCCGGCGAAACAGCCAATCGAGAGTATCCATTTGTTGTCTTGCCCTCCGAAATGACGGGATCGGCAAAGCTCATCCTGACCCTTCAGACGGCAATTTCGGTTGCACCCGAACGGTCGGCCATGCGCATCTTCGTCAATGACCGTGACATCGGCACGGTCAATCTGAAATCCGGAGACGCCCATCAGGTCGAGCTGGAACTGCCGAAAGGTCTGCTCCAGCCGGGATACAACGCCGTGACTGTCCTTCTTGATCAGTCGCACCGCGTCGACTGCTCTGTCGAGGCCACCTACGAACTCTGGACGCAGATAGATCCGGCACGCAGCGGCTTCGTGTTCACCCGCAACGCCAAGGATGACCCGAGCGATGTGTCCACCCTTCTCGCCTACAGCCGCGATGTAAACGGGCACGCAGCGATCAACGGCATGATCCCGCGTGGAGCAGCCGGCGAGGATATCGACCGCACCTTTGCTGTCGTCCAGGCTCTTGCGATCCTCGGTCATTTCGACCGCCCGTTCGTCACGGTCGGCAGCGAGAGCTCCACGGGGCCAGGGATCGATCTGGTTGTCGGCACCTTTGGAACGGTGCGGGACCTGATTGGCGCCACTCCGGAACAGTCTGGCGTTCAATTCGACATCGACCCTGCGACCGGCAGGAGCCGGATGGTTGTCGCCGCTCGCACGGCCGATGAATTGGCTTCGACCATTCGCGAATTCACGCTCCGGGCCCAGACCGAAGTCACCGACGGCTCGCCGCAAGGCCGACGGGCTCTGGGCAACCGACGGGGACGCCTGCTCGAATCGGGCAGCGAAAACTCTTTGGCTGAGCTCGGGTTGATCTCTCGACCTTTCGCCGGACGCCATTTCCAGCAGGCGATCGCCTTCAGCCTTCCGGCGGACTTCTACCCCGGCGATTACGGCGCCGCCAATCTCAAGCTGAACGCAGAATATGCAGCAGGCCTATCTCCGAGCGCGCAGATGGTGGTTCGTGCAAACGGCGACACCGTCGCCAACATCCGGCTGGGAGAAGGGCGCTCCGGTCGTATTGAGGGCCAGGTACTGCCGATTCCGCTCGACAAGCTGAGACCTGGCTACAATGTGATCGAATTCGAAGCCGAACTCTCCACCGCATCCGATGCCGTCTGCGACCCGGCTACGCTCGGCAATCCGACAGCCCGCTTCTTCATCAAGGGCGACAGCACGTTGAACATCCCGGCTTTCGCCCAGATCGGCCACGCCCCCGATCTCGCGGTGGTCTCCGCGGGCAAGGTGCGCTTTGGTGGCGACACCGCCACACCTTTGTATGTGGAAGGCATGGACGAAGCCGTGCTCGGCGCCGCGGGCAGCTTCCTCGCCAAGATGGCCTATGCCTCCCGCGAGGTCACCCCGGTGTCGGTAACCTCAGGCTGGCCGCTCGACCGGCAGGGATCGCTGCTAGCCTTCGGCACCTTTTCTGGCTTCTCCAGTCAGTTGAAGTCCGACATGGGCATCGACCTCAACCCTGTGGCGAGCGATTTGACGCTTTCGCTGGACGAGACACAGGCAGAAGGTGCCCCCGCTGAAGAAGCGGCACCGGCACTCTCGATTGATGGGTCGGCCGCTCCGGCACAGGACGAGCGCCCGACATCGCTGGTCGCCCGCCTGAAGGACGGTTTCGAGAACATGTTCGAAGGTCTAAAGGTCCGGGTACGGATTCAGGCCGCCGAGCTTGGACTGGTGGACGATCCCGGTGTTCTGACCGAGGAAGCCGTCTACCAGGTCGGCGGAGAGGCCGATCTCTTGGTCGCACAACGCCTGGTAAACGAGCGGGATTCGTGGACGGTCGTGGCCGTTCGTGATCCGGCCCTCCTGGGCGAAAGCATGCGCAGCCTTGCCCAGGCAGATGTATGGGGTAGCCTCTCCGGTTCTGTCAGCGCCCTCAATCGCGAGGGGACAGTGATTGACCGCAAGCTGGCTGCTCACGAACGCCTGTACGAAACCAAACCGCTGAGCCTTCAGAACGCGCGGCTGATCGTTGCCGGCTGGTTTTCCAACAACGCTCGGGAATTCACTATCGCCCAGATCGTCGTGGCAATCCTTCTCGGTGCGTCCACCTATCTCGTGCTTCGGCAAGGACGCAGGTCGTGAGGACACGTCTCCGCATCACGACGCTGGTCCTCTGCGGCGCCATGATGGCAGGCGCCGCCACCGCCATGCTGCCGCAACCGAAGGAAAATGTGGCAGCCGATATCGCAGCCGGCGCCTGGCTGGTCTACCAGCACAATTTTGTCACCGACGAAGGGCGGGTGGTGGACAACAGGGCGGGTGGTATCAGCCACAGCGAAAGCCAGGGCTACGGCATGTTGATGGCAGAAGCCGCCGACGATCGCGACAGCTTCGACCGGATCTGGGCCTGGACGCGGGCCAACCTCTTCGTCCGGGATGACGGATTGGCCGCGTGGCGCTGGGACCCGACCCAGATACCGCCGATCACCGACCGCAACAACGCCACGGATGGCGATCTGCTGGTTGCCTGGGCTCTCATGCGAGCTGGGCAACGCTGGAGTGAACCTGGCTTGCAGCGAGAGGCACGCCGGATATCCCAGGCCATCGTTGACCGAGCGACCATCGACACCAGGCATGGACTGGTTCTGTTGCCGGGCGTTCAGGGTTTTGGCCCTGACGAACAAGCGGATGGCCCGGTGGTGAATATGTCCTACTGGATCTTTCCGGCCCTGGTCGACCTCGGGCGCTTGTCGGATCGCTTTCCGACGAAGGCCTTGATGGATAGCGGTTTGGCTCTCTTGCGTGACTCCAGGTTTGGCCCGGCTCGCCTGCCGGCGGACTGGCTTTCGCTCTCGGGAGCTGTGCCACAGCCCGCCGGTGGATATCCCTCGCAATTTGGTTACGACGCGATTCGGGTCCCGCTGTATCTCGCCTGGTACTCCCGCGATTACCCGGACATTCTGGAGATATTTGCTTCCCACTGGAAACAGTTCGGCACGGCCTCGATGTCTGTCGTGGAGCTCGCAACCGCGACCCGCCTATCTCCGATGCCCGACCCTGGCTATCAGGCCGTGGCCGCCCTCGTTGACTGCAGCCTGGGACGGCGTCCCGACGTCGCCATGCTGTCTGACTTCAGTTCCCAAGACTACTACCCCTCCACGCTCCATGTGCTGAGCCTCATGGCAATCGCTGAAAGGTACCCCACATGTTTGACCGAATTCCCCTGAAAACCGCCCTTCTCGTCAGCGCCTGCATTGCACTCCCGATCAGTCAGGCAACCGGCGACAATGCAACCGGCTATCCCGTGATGGGGGTCGTTTTGCCGGGCAATGTCGCGCTATCAAACGTCTCCGCCCCCGCGGCAGGACAGCCCGCGATGCCGACCTTCGAACCGATATCCGCGCCGCCGGTCGCGACCTCGGCGATGCCGGCAGTCGTTCCGACGACAATGGCTGCGCCCCAGCCTGTACTTCCGGCGACGCCGGCTCCTGCCCAGGTCGTGCTGCCGTCACAGATGCCGGCAGCCGGAATGCCGGTTGCCGCACAGCCGGCGGCGCCGGTGATCCGCGACGTCGCTCCGGGTGAAAATCCTTTTGGGCCAGGCGTCGTCTCAAGCCCTCAAAGACCCGCCGCCCAGCCTGCCGCCGCGACCACGCTTCAACCTGCGGGAGCCACGCCATCCGGCGAGAGCATTGAGACCAAGATCGCCAAACTGAGCCAGGAGACGCAACAGCCCGCCGTTGCTGCGAAGCCGGAGGTCGATGAAACCGCGCTTCGTTATTACGCCCAGACCCGTGACCTCAAGCGCCTGGGCGCGGAGTTACGTCGATTGAAGACGCTCTATCCCGATTGGGATGCGCCGGAAGATCTCTTCGATGCGCCGACAAATGTATCGGAGCAGCCGCTCTGGGACATCTTCGGCAGCGGTGATTATGTGCGTGTCCGTACCGAGATCGCGAAGCTTCAAAGCGAAAATCCGAACTGGAAGCCGAGCCAGGAGCTGCTCGACAAGCTGGCGCTGGCGGAAACCCGCAAGTTGATGGAACGCTCCTATGCTCAACGCAACTGGGCGCAGGTCGTAACCCTGGCTGAGGCAACACCGCAGATGATGGTCTGCGCCGAGATGAACACCATGTGGATCACGGCAGAGGCACTCGCACAGTCGAGGGACTTCGCCCGGGCTTTCGATCTGTACAAATACATCGTCACCACCTGTGAAGATCCCAACGAGCGTCTCTCGACGGTGCAGAAAGCAAGCCTCCTGCTGCCGGAAGCGGGAACTCGCTCACTGGTCGCTCTTGGCAATATCCTGCCGGATGGCACGGGTGAATTCGACAGCGTGTCGTTCGACCTTGTTCGCCGCAAGATGGGTCTGGTCGCTCAGGGCAACAGCCCCGCGACCTTACTGACGATGGATGAGCTGCAGCGCTTTAGCGAATTCGTGCAGCGTTCGTTCTCCGCCGATGATGCGGAACTTTTCGGCTGGTTCTACTACGGACAGCAGAGCTGGGAGGCCTCCTACCACTGGTTCCTGAGCGCCACCCGGATGACGACCAGCGCCAAGAGCATTGAAGGCGTGATCCTGACGCTTCGCAATCTGCAGCACCGGGACGAAGCGCTGGAGCTCGCACGCCAATATGCCACCCAGACGCCGGAGTTGAAGAAAATCTACATCGAGCTTGTCTCCGCCGGTCTGACGGACCGTGAAACGCCCATGACCCTCGAAGAGAAGGAACTCAAGACCTTCGAGGACTATGTCTTCGAACAGAAGTCCGCTTTGGGCGCACAGGCGCTTGGCTGGCATCGCCTGGAAAACAAGCAGTCAAAGGATGCGGCACGTCTTTTCGAGCAGTCTCTCGAATGGGAAGCAACGGAAGGCGGCGTTGTCGGTCTCGCCGTGCTGGCGTCACGTGCGAAGAACTGGGGGCGCGTCGCCGCCATCAAAAAGGAGTATGGCGAGAAGTTCGCAGCTCTTGAAGATGTGAAGGTCTATCGCCCGAAGGTGACGCAGAAGAAGACCACCAAACCGAAGGAAAAGCCGAACCTGCTCACCTGGCTTCTGCAGAAGGACAAGCGAGACGAGAAGAAAGGTCGCGTCGAAGTCGAGTGAGGCTTGGCCATCGGGATAACAAAACATCATGACCCCGGAAGTGCATCTCCCGGGGTCTTTCCATTGGGTTGCCGCGGCAGGGGCCAAAGCCAGTCTGACAGTCACACCAAGACTCGATGGCGCACCAGGGGATGCCCCCTTGAGCTACATCATTCCGGGGCAAGCCGTAGCTCCCAGATCGCTCTCCGATCAGACCGCTATTTGAAGGTCTGCGGTCTCTTTGAGGCAATCGAGGAGAGACGAGCGAGCGCAATTTGGCATCAGGGCGAGCGGAATATGATGCTTTTCGAGCCACGCACTTTTGCCTTATCGAACGGGAAAGACAAAGCGGGGCACGGGCATGGCGAAACCCTTCTACTGGAACGAACTGACGACCTATGATTTCGCCGAGCTGCCACCGGAAACCACGGTCGCCATTCTTCCAATTGCCTCCACGGAACAACACGGCCCGCACCTGCCGATCGCTACCGACGTGGCCATCGCCAATGGCATGCTGGCGGAGCTGAAAGCGCAGCGACCCGACGATCTCGACGTCCTGGTGCTCCCCACCCAGGAGATCGGCAAGGCCAACGAACATGTCTACGGCCCCGGCAGCCTCTCCTTCGGCCCGGAAATCCTGATCCCCGCCTGGACCGCCATCGGCACCAAGGTCGCAGAAGCCGGCATCCGCAAGCTCGTCATCGTCAATTCCCATGGCGGCAATGTTGACGTCATGAGCATCGTCGCCCGGGAACTGCGGGTCCGCCACCAGATGGTGGTCGTCTCGACGCAATGGGGTCGCTTCGGCAATCCCGATGGCATGATTTCCGAGCATGAAAGCCGCTACGGCATCCACGGCGGCGAGGTAGAGACCTCCCTGATGCTGCACTTTCGCCCGGACCTGGTCCGCATGGACCAGGCGCAGAACTTCGTCTCACGAGCCGAGGAGATGCGGGCAGGCTCGAAATATCTGACACCCCTGCCACCCCATTCGCTGGCCTGGATCGCCCACGACCTGAACCCTCACGGTGTCGTCGGCGATGCTTCCAATGGCACGGCGGAAAAGGGCAAAGCCATTTGCGCACATCAGGTAGCCGGCTTCATAGAGCTGTTGCGCGACGTCGCCGCCTATCCTCTGTCGAATCTCTACACACCGGGCTGACGGCGGCTCAGGCCTGACCCCGAATGGTTTCGGGGATATGGCCCCGCACCTTGAGATCCTCGACCAGCGCTAGCAGCTCCTGCATCAGATATTCGACGAAGAGACTGGTCGCGGAATCGAGCGGCGCCCGCGCCCGCGCAAAGAGCTTCATTGGCTGATGGCGGATATGCGCCTCGGTCAACGGCCGGAAGATCAGCTCGCCCCGCCGGCATTCGGCCACCGCATCGAGCGGATTAAGCATGGTGAGCCCCGTGCCGGCCTTGACCAGTTGTTTCATCAGCTCCGACGAATTTGTCTCGACCACGGGCTCGACCAGCAGGGGGAGAGGCGCAAGCGCCAGATCGATGATGTTGCGAAGGCTGGTGCCGGATTGCGCCAGGATCAGCGGCTCCTGCACCACCTCGACCAGATCGATCGGGCCTTCCTCCAGCGCCAGCCGATGCCCCGGTGGCAACACCACGCCGACGGGGACATCGAAATTGGCAAGCGTACGGATGCCGGGTGTTGCCGGAATGTTGAAGCCAAGCCCGAGATCGACCTCGCCGGTCAGCACCGGGTTGATCGTCGTTGATCCGCCATCATTGCGCAACTTGATCTGCATGCGCGGATGCGCGGCGATGAAAGCCGCCAGAATGGCGGGAAGGGGTCCGGAGGCGAGGCCAACCGTCGTCACCAGCGAGACCTTGCCCGCCTGTGGGGTCTTCAGCCCCCGGATCCGCCCTTCCAGCCGCTCGTAATTCTTCAAGACGTCCCGGATATGCTCGACGCAGAGTTCACCGGCCGCCGTCAGCCTAAGCCCCTTCGGCAGCCGCTCGAAGATCGGCGCGCCCAGCTCCTCTTCCAGCGCCAGGATCTGCCGATTGACGGCGGACGATGCCACGTTCAATCGCGCGGCCGCTTTCCGGATCGAGCCGCAACGGACGATTTCGTTGATGTAGACGAGCTTTCGGGAATGCAGCACGAGGCCTCCGCTGCGCAAAAATTAGTCATGCCGCATCATTATGCATCAATCTCGGGAGCAGTGCAAAAAAAGCATCGATGCGGACGAAATTTGATGCTTTTCAAGACGCATGAGGCCCGATCAAATGACCAAAAAGGGAGCCCGAAACGGGTCCTGCAACGAACAGGGGAACGATCAATGCGCGACATGCTCACCAAGACCAGCCTCTTTGCCCTGCTGGGCCTTGCAGCTTCGCTGGCCTCCACCTCCGCCGCTCTCGCCCTTGACGAGGTCACCTATGGCACAAACTGGCTGGCCCAGGCCGAGCACGGTGGCTTCTATCAGGCCGTCGCCGATGGCACCTATGAAAAATACGGCCTCAAAGTCACGGTGGTGCAGGGAGGGCCGCAGGCCGCCAACCGGGCGCTGCTGATCGCCGGCAAGGTCGATTTCTACATGGGCAGCCCGCTCGGCGAAATGGACGCCGTCAAGGAAGGCATCCCGCTGATCGACGTCGCCGCAATCTTCCAGAAGGACCCGCAGGTCCTGCTCGCCCATCCCGACCAGGGCATCGAGACCTTTGCCGATCTCGCCAAGCTCGACTCGATCTTCATGGGCAAGGACGGCTACGTCACCTATTACGAGTGGATGAAGAAGAATTTTAAGGGCTTCACTGACGAGAAGTACAAGCCCTATACCTTCAATCCCGCGCCCTTCATCGCCGATCCGAAGTCCGCGCAGCAGGGCTACCTGACCTCGGAGCCCTATGAGATCGAGAAGCAGGCGGGCTGGGCGCCGAAGGTCTTCCTCCTCGCCGACAACGGCTACAACCCCTATTCGACGATGATCACGACCACCGCGACCATGGTCGAAAGCAAGCCGGATGTCGTGCAGCGCTTCGTCGACGCCTCCATCGAGGGCTGGTACAACTATCTCTACGGCGACAACAAGGCCGCTAACGACCTCATCAAGAAGGACAATCCGGAAATGACGGATGGCCAGATCGAGTATTCGATCGCCAAGATGAAGGAATACGGCATCGTAGAATCCGCCGAAGCGATGGACAAGGGCATCGGCTGCATGACGGACGAGAAGTACAAGGCCTTCTTCGACGCCATGGTCCAGATCGGCGTCCAGCCCGCCGACCTCGACTACAAGAAAGCCTACACCACCCAGTTCGTCTGCAAGGGCGTCGGCATGGCACTGAAGAAGTAATCTCCACCTCCCCCTTGAGGGGGAGGTGGAGCGAAGCTGCGGGTGGGGGTGATCGGCCGTAACCGCTGACATCGTCCCACCCCGGCAATGCGTGCCGCCCCTCCCCCCTCGAGGGGAGGGTAAAGCATCAGCCGCAATCCGATCTCCCCCCGTGAGGGGGAGATGTCCGGCAGGACAGAGGGGGTACCCCACCTCGCAACACCACCACTGCCGCAACACCAGAATGCAACGCGGATGTAACGCGAGACAGAATGACCAGTTTGCCAGCCACGGAAGCCCCCATTGCCCCGCCCCCTCCCGAACAGCGCCGGGCGCTTGTGGTGATGAAGGACGTATCCAAGGTCTTCTCCAGCGGTACGGTGGCGCTGACAGGCATGTCGCTCACCGTCAACGGCGGCGAGTTCGTTTCACTGCTCGGCCCCTCCGGCTGCGGCAAGTCGACGGCGCTGCGCATCATCGCCGGCTTGGGTGACACCACCACCGGCACCATCGACTGGCCAAGCTCCCGCATCAACTCCAAGGGCCTGCCCGAAGGCGACATCTCCTTCGTCTTCCAGGAGCCGACGCTGATGCCCTGGGCGACCGTCTTCGGCAACGTCTACCTGCCTTTGAAACTGCGCGGCATCTCCAAGTCGGCCGCCAAGGCCGATATCCTCGCCGCCCTCGACCGCGTCGGCCTCAAGGATTTCACCGACGCCTATCCCCGCGAACTCTCCGGCGGCATGAAGATGCGCGTCTCGATCGCCCGCGCGCTGGTCACCAAGCCGAAGCTGCTATTGATGGACGAACCCTTCGCCGCCCTCGACGAGATCACCCGGCAGAAGCTGAACGACGATGTACTGGCCCTCTGGAAGGAGACCGGCATCACGGTCATCTTCGTCACGCATTCCGTCTTCGAAAGCGCCTATCTCTCGAGCCGCATCGTCGTGATGAAGGCGCGCCCCGGACGCGTGCATGCCGATTTTCCGCTGCAGACCAGCCTCGACCGCGACGCCTTCTACCGGACGTCCGAGGAGTATCGGCAGGCCTGTGAAACCGTGTCCAAGACACTGATCGAAGCCATGGGCGGGGAGCATCACTGATGACCGGACCGGCCGAAACCTTGCTCAAGATCTTCGTTCCCATCCTCGTCGTCTGCCTGCTGATCGTATTCTGGCAGGTCGGCGTCTGGGTCTCGGGCGTCCCGCAATACATCCTGCCCGGCCCGATCGCGGTCGCCGGCGCCCTCTTCAAGGACTGGGGCACGCTGTCGCCGGCGCTGTGGGTCACCACCAAGATCACCCTGATGTCGCTGGGCTTGGCGCTTGCCGGCGGCGTCGGCATCGCCGTTGCCCTCGTCCAGTCGAAATGGATCGAGATCGCCTTCTACCCGATCACCGTCATCCTGCAGGTGACCCCGATCGTCGCCATTGCCCCGCTGATCCTGATCTATTCGCCGTCGACGCAGGTTGCACTCCTGATTTGCGCCTTCCTCGTCGCCTTCTTCCCGATCCTGTCCAACATGGTCCAGGGCCTGAAGAGCGTCGACCATAACCTCTTGAACCTCTTCGATCTCTACGGCGCATCGCGCTGGCAGACGCTGCTTTACCTGAAGCTCCCGGCCTCCCTGCCCTACTTCATGACGGGCTTACGCATCGGTGGCGGCCTCGCCCTTATCGCTGCCGTCGTCGCAGAATTTGCTGCAGGCTCGGCTGGCGCCGGTTCGGGTCTTGCCTTCCGCCTGCTCGAGGCCCAGTTCCGTCTGAACATTCCGCGCCTCTTCGCCGCCCTCTTTCTGCTCTCCTGCCTCGGCGTGGTGATCTTCGCCATCACCTCCTTCATCTCGTGGCTGGCCCTGCATCGCTGGCATGAGAGCAGCCTGAAACGAGAAAACTGATGTCGAACCCGATTGCCAACCTCCCCGCTGCCAAGCGCTTCGTTCTTGCCAACGCGACGCTCCCCGAGATCTGCGTCGATGGTATCGAGGCACCCGCATGCGAGGGCCTGATCAGCGCCGACATCATCGTCGCCGATGGCAAGGTCGAGGCAATCCTGAAGCCCGGCAGCGCGCCATCGGGCCTGCCGTCAACGGATCTCCGCAACGGCATGGTCTGGCCGACCTTCACCGACATGCACACCCATCTCGACAAGGGCCATATCTGGGACCGCAGGCCGAACCCCTCGGGCGATTTCATGGGCGCGCTCGAAGCCGTGAAAACCGATCGCGAGGCCCGCTGGTCGGCGGAAGACGTAAAAGCCCGCATGGAATTCTCGCTGAAGACGGCCTATGCCCATGGCACCAGCCTCATCCGCACCCATCTCGACAGCCTGGCGCCCCAGCACCGCATCTCGTTCGAGGTCTTCGCCGAAGTCCGCGACGCCTGGGCCGGCAAGATCGACCTGCAGGCTGCCGCCCTCTTCCCCTTCGACCAGATCACCGACGAACCCTTCTTCAAGGATCTGGTCGAGGTCATCGTCGCCCACAAGGGGCTGCTCGGTGGCGTCACCTACCTGATGCCCGGGCTGGATGAGAAGCTCGACATCCTCTTCCGCACGGCAACCGACAAGGGACTCGACATCGACCTGCATGTCGACGAGACACAGGACAAGGAAACCCTCACGCTGAAGACCATTGCGGAAGCCAAGATCCGCAATGGCTACGAGGGCTCTGTCACCGTCGGCCATTGCTGCTCGCTCGCCCGCCAGGACGAGGACATGGCCAAACGCACGATCGATCTCGTGGCCGAGGCCGGCCTCTCGGTCGTCTCGCTGCCGATGTGCAACATGTATCTGCAGGATCGCCATGCCGGTCGCACGCCCCGCCAACGCGGCGTCACCCTCTTCCACGAACTTTCAGCCGCCGGCGTCGCCACTGCCGTCTCCTCCGACAACACCCGCGACCCCTTCTATGCCTATGGCGATCTCGATCCCGTCGAGGTCTTCCGCGAAGCCGTGCGTATCATCCATCTCGACCATCCGCTGCACACCGCCGCCCGCGTCGTCACCCGCACGCCCGCCGACATCCTGAAGCGCCCCGACCATGGCCGCATCGCCGTGGGTGGCAAGGCAGATCTCGTCCTCTTCAGCGCTCGCCGCTGGAGCGAATTCCTTTCCCGTCCGCAGGCCGACCGCATCGTGATGCGGAATGGCATGGGCATCGACCGCAGCCTGCCGGATTACCGCGAACTTGACCCGTTGCTTGGAGTTTAGACATGGCCGACTACGCCAAAATCAAGGAAGAGCTGGCAGGCATCGCCGTCGAGGACAATCCGGCGCTCGTCAAGCAGAAGAGCCGTGACTTCTACTGGTACTCGCCGATCCTGAAAGAAGAACTCGACAATGTCGTCGGCGATCTCGTTGTCTCACCAACGACGGAAGAAGAGGTCATCCGCACGCTGAAAGTGGCCTATGCCCATGGCGTGCCGGTCACCCCGCGCGGCGGCGGCACCGGCAACTACGGCCAGGCCATGCCGCTCTCGGGCGGCATCGTGTTGAACCTCATCAACATGAACAAGGTGAAGGAGATCCTGCCCGGTCGCGTCATCTGCGAGCCGGGCATCATCATCTCCGAGCTTGACCGCCAGACCAAGGAACATTCCGGCCAGGAACTGCGCTTCCACCCCTCGACCAAGCAGACAGCCTCAGTCGCAGGTTTCATCGCCGGCGGCTCCGGCGGCGTCGGCTCGATCACCTGGGGCGGCCTGCGCGACCTCGGCAACATCTTGCGCCTGCGCGTCGTCACCATGGAAGCCGAGCCCCGCGTGCTCGAACTTTCCGCCTGGGACCTGCAGAAGGTTTCCCATGCCTATGGCACCAACGGCATCATCACCGAAGTCGAGATGCCGCTGGCACCGGCTTACGACTGGGTCGATGTCATCGTCGGCTATGACGAGTTCATGGACGCGGTGAAATTCGCCGATGCGCTCTCCCACAAAAACGGCATCCTCCTGAAGGAAGTCGCCCCGATCGCAGCCCCCATTCCATTCGACTATTTCACCCGCCACAAGCCCTGGCTGAAGGAAGGCCAGTCGGTCGTCGTGCTGATGGTGGCGCCGCATTCGATGGAACCCTTCCTGGCGCTCGCCGAGCGGATGAAAGGCGATGTGCGCTTCCGCTCCGACACGGTCGATAGCATGAAGGGCATCCCGCATGCCTATGAGCTGACCTGGAACCACACGACGCTGCGCGCCCTGAAGCTCGACACCAACATCACCTATCTCCAGGTCCAGTATCCCGGCCCCGATCATGTCGAGAAGGTCCGCGTCATGACCGAGCTCTTCCCCGACGAGGTCATCGGCCATCTCGAATTCATCAAGTTCGACGGCCAGATCCAGTGCGCCGGCCTGCCACTGGTGCGCTACACCACCAAGGAGCGGCTGGAAGAGATCATCCGCATCCACGAGGAAAATGGCTGCCCGATCTTCAACCCGCACCGCTACACGCTGGAAGAAGGCGGCATGAAGCAGACCGACCAGGTCCAGCTTGCCTTCAAGAAGGAAACCGATCCGAAGGGCCTGCTCAATCCCGGCAAGATGATCGCCTGGGAAAACCCGGATTTCGATTTCTCGGCGGGGAAGAACTATCTGTTTCCGGGGCTGGAGGTGTTTTCCGAAGCCTCGTAAGGCCCATCAGATGCGTTACGGCTCCCCGTTCCGGAGCCGCGACGGCTAACCGCCGGAACGAAGTTATTCCGAAGGTACTCCCGGCCGGTCCCCTCCGGCCCATGCTCTCCACGACATGGCATCCTCCATCCCTCGGCATCAGGCGGCGAAGGATCGGGATGCTGGGACAAACGGCGCGGAAGTTTTCAGCTGGACCGCGACTGCCAAAGCAGCGGGCAACGACTTGGAGCTTTTGACATGCGCGTACTCGTCCTTCACTCCCACCCGCTCGACGAAAGCTTCGGCCGTGCGCTCTACAAGCTGACCTGCGAAAGTCTGGAAAAGGCCGGGCACGAAGTCGATGGCTGCAATCTCTACGAAGAGGGTTTCGACCCTGTCCTTTCGGCCCATGACCGGCGCGTCTATCACGACATTCCCGACAATCTGACGCTGGTGAAACCCTATGTCGACCGCCTGCTGAAGGCAGAAGCGCTGGTGATTGTAACCCCCGTCTGGAATTTCGGTTTTCCTGCCATGCTCAAGGGCTACTTCGACCGGGTCTGGCTGCCCGGCGTATCCTTCGATCTGGTGGACGGCAAGCTGACGCCCACGCTCCGTCACATCAGAAAGCTCGCAGCCGTGATGACCTATGGCGCAACTCCGATGCGTGCATTCCTTGTTGGCAACCCGCCGAAGAAGGTCGTCAATCGCGTCCTCCGCGCCCAGATCAAGATCGGTGCACCGGTGAAATATCTCGCCCATTACGACATGAACAACTGCACGGAAGAAACCCGCGCCGCCTTCATGGCCAAGGTCCGCCGCGAGATGGAGAATTTCTGAAGTGTGAGCCGGCGGTCAGACGACCTTGGCCGCCGTCACCTCGACTTCGACCAGGAATTCCGGCCGCGTGAAGCCACCCACCACCAGCAGCGTCGAGACCGGCTTCGGATCGAGCGTGTAGCGATCACGCACCGCCATATAGGCAGGAAAATCCTCCCGCCGCGTCACGAAGCCGGAGATCCGGATCACATCCGCGAAAGTCATGTCCGCCTCTTCGAGAATGGCCTTGATGGCCTCGAAGCACAGCTCGGCCTGGCTGGTCACATCTGGCGGGATCGTATCATCCAAGCGGATGCCGAGCTGGCCGGACGTAACGAGCAGGCTTGCACCCGGGGGCACAAGCAGACCGTGATTGTAGTGCCCGAAGGGACGGCGGACGGAGGAGGGATTGAAGACCTTTTTCATGGGCCTGAGCCTAGCGCGGCGAGGACCTGTGCGAAAGGCCAAAGCGGGCCTCGACACGCCATTTGACCTTACAAATCCGTGGCTTTCGCCTAGCGAATACGCCGCCCCGAGGCATCGAAGAGAAAGCTGGTCTTGGCAGCAAGTCCCACTGCGATCCCGTCGCCATAGCGCCCCCCATGACGGCGCTCTTCTTGTTCGATGATGATCTGCTCACCGGGGACCGTATGGGCATAGACATAGCTGGTATTGCCGAGATGTTCGACGACATCGACATGCGCCACCATCTGCGTATCCCCGCTGCCATCAGGCACGAAATGCTCGGGGCGCACCCCGACCGTCACAGCATCGCCGACCTGTGGCGGGGTCGCGCAGGAAACCGTCAGCTGCGTATCCGGCCGTGCTTTCAGCGCTACCGTCACCTGTCCACCCTCTACTTGGCCGATGACCACTGCCGGCAAAAAGTTCATCCGAGGCGAGCCGATAAAGCCGGCAACAAACATGTTGTCGGGATCATCATAGAGTGCCAGCGGCGCACCGACCTGCTCAACAATGCCGCCGCGCATCACGACGATCTTGTCGGCCAGCGTCATCGCCTCCACCTGGTCATGCGTGACATAGACGATCGTGGCGTTGAGCTCCTTGTGAAGCCGGGCGATCTCGACGCGCATATGCACGCGCAGTTCCGCATCGAGGTTCGACAGCGGTTCATCGAACAGGAAAACATCCGGCTGACGCACGATCGCCCGCCCGATCGCAACGCGTTGGCGCTGGCCGCCCGACAAGGCTTTCGGCTTGCGGTCCATCAGCGCGTCGAGTTCGAGGATCTTCGCGGCAGCATTGACCCTTCGCTCGATCTCGTCCTTCGCCATGCCGGCAAAGCGTAACGCGAACCCCATATTCTCGCGCACCGTCATATGCGGGTAGAGCGCGTAGGTCTGGAACACCATGGCAATGCCGCGTTTGGACGGGTCGACATCGTTCATCACGGTGCCGCCGATGGTCAGCTCACCGGAGGAGATGTCCTCCAGCCCCGCGATCATCCGGAGCAAGGTGGACTTGCCGCAGCCGGAGGGACCGACGAAAACAACGAATTCCCCTGAGGAAACCTCGAGGTTCACCCCCTTGATGACCTCGAGCGAGCCGTAGGACTTGCGGATATCGGTGAGCCGGACCTCTGCCATTTAAGCCTCGCTCAGGTGACGTTGAAGGTGATGCGCTTGGTGCCGAAGGGACGGCAAGTCGCGGATAGCGTCAAGTGACCGGCCTCGTTTCCGGCTTCGACATAGACGCCCACCGCGCCCCCCTTGAAGGACAGAAGCGAGGGACCGACAATACGGCCCGGGCCTTCGAGCGACACCTCGACCGGATCGTCGAAGAAGCCTAGGACATTGCCGCCCTGGTCGAGCGCCCGCAGCATCACGCGAACCGTGTCCTTTTCGCCAGCACGGAGCTCGGTATCGTCAGCCGCGATATTGAGGGTCGTTGGCAGCGGATCGGCCGGCAGATGGCGGCGAACCACTTCCTCGCCGTTGATGAAGCCGACCAGTTCGCCATCCCGCCAGATCATGCCCCATTCGCCGAATTCCTCCGGCGTCACCATGCTGTGGTCGAGAATGCAGGGCGGATGCGGCAGATGCGGATAGGTCTTGGTATCGGGTTCGATCCGCTTGACGATATGGCCCATTCGGATTTCGACATAATCGCAATTGGTGAGCACGATCAGCGGCAGCACGCCGCCAATGTTGCGCTCACCACGCGCCCAGAAACTCACCGGCTGCAAGACCACGCCATCCTTGGGATCGCCCTGCGAGGCATAGGCGTAACCGGCGAACTTCGGCTCGCGATACATGTCGAGAACGCCGTGATAGCAGACGCGGTCGCCGGAGCCGAAATCCTTGTGGGTGTTGTAGTCGAACATGCACCAGCCGGTGGAGCCCGAGATCGACGGGTCGCCGGCGGCCGCATTGAGGATCGCCAGATGCCGGCCGACATGCTCCGCCTGCCGCTGCTCCTGATCGAAGCGCTTGGTCGGATACATGTGCCCGCCATATTCGGTGATCATGTAGGGTACCTTGCGGTCGAGCCCCGTCACCTCTCGCTGATCGCGCAGCACCAGGCGCTCGCGATTGTGGCCCGGCAGTTCCTCCATGCCGAGGATGAAGTCGTTCATCGTGTAGACGTCTTCAAGCAGCTCGCTGTCGGTAATGTAGCGAACACCGCCAGTCTGGCGGGTCGTGTCGAGCGAACGCGCCATGGCATTTGTCTCGACATAGAAGTCCTGATCGTCCTGGCTCTCGTTGATACGCACACCCCAGATGATGATCGAAGGATGGTTCCAGTCGCGCTCGATCATCCGGCGAACATTTTGAACGCTCTCCGCCTTCCAGGCATCACCGCCGATATGCTGCCAGCCGGGGATCTCTTCGAAGACCAGCAGGCCGATCTCGTCGCAACGATCGAGGAAGTATTTCGACTGCGGATAATGCGAGGTGCGGGCGATGTTGCAGGCGAGGTCGAACTTCAGGATGTCGGCATCTTTCTCCTGACCGCGCCTTCCCATGGCATAGCCGAGATGCGGCCAGGCCTGGTGACGGTTGAGGCCCCGCAGCTTGACGACGCGTCCATTCAGCTTGAAGCCCTCGATCGTGTATTCGGCCGAGCGGAAGCCGAAACGGCTCGTCACGGCGTCGGCACCCGCAACCGTCTCAAGCGTCACTGTGAGATGATAGAGAGCGGGATTGTCGATATCCCAGAGCGTGATGTCTTGGAGCCCGGAGAAGCCAAGTGAAACCTCTGCGCCAGACACAGTCGCCTCGGTCCGCGCGATCTCCTGACCTGCACCATTCTTCAGAACAGCCGTCACCTTGCCGGACAGCGCCTGATCCGTCGGATTGGAAATCCAGACCTTCGCCGTCACCTGCTTGGCTTCGGCCAGAACATCCGGCGTCTCGATCTTGACGTTCTTGATCGAAACCGGCGCTGTCACCTTCAGCCAGACGTCACGATAGATGCCGGCATAGGTGAGATAGTCGATGACGCCACCGAACGGCGGGATCTCGGGGTTCTCCGAGCCGTCGATCTTGACTGTCAGCAGGTTATCGCCGGCTTTCAGATGCGGCGTGAGCCGGGCTTCGAACGGCGTGTAGCCATCCTTGTGCGCGGTGATCTCAATGCCGTTCAGATAGACCACACTGTCGGCCATGGCGGCATCGAAAACCAGCGAGACTTCTTTGCCCTCAAAACGCGGATCCCAGGCCACGATCTTCTGATAGGTAAAGGCCTTCTGATAGCTTTTCTCGTCGAAATAGTTATAGGGCAGCTCGACCGCCGTATGGGGGAGCTGAACCGTTTCGCCGGGCTGCGAAGCCGAAGCGAAAGCCGGCTCAAATCCGACGCGGAGGGTCCAATCCCGGTTGAAATTCTCGATAATGCGCATTTCAAAGTCCTATTTCACGGAGCCGAGCATGCCCTGCACGAATTGCCGTTGCATGGCGAAGAAGACGAGAAGTGTGGGAAGGGTGGCGAGGATCGTGCCGATCATCACGGTGCCGTATTCGGGCGAATAGGCGGATGCGAGCGAGGACACGACCAGCGTGATCGTCTTCGTGTCGTTCGACTGCAGCACGATCAGCGGCCAGAGATAGTTGTTCCAGTTCAGCATGAAGACGATGACGAAGGCCGCCGCATAGGTGGAGCGCATCACCGGGACATAGATATAGAAGAAGATCTGCCACTCCTTCAGCCCATCCACCTTGGCCGCATCGCGAAGCTCGGTCGGGAAGGCTTTTGACGCCTGGCGGAAATAGAAGATGATGAAGGCGGATGCGATCATCGGCAGCATGATCGCGATATGCGTATTCAGCAGCCCCGCCTGCCCCATCAGCATGAAGAGCGGGATCATCAAGGCCGCAAACGGCACCATCAGCGTCAGCAGGATCACGGTATAGACCCGCTCGCGAAGCTTCGAGCGGAACATCTCGAAGCCATAGCCGGCAAGCGACGAGACGAGCAGCGTGAGCGCCGTTCCCACAAGCGCAATCTTCACCGAATTCCAGAACACCAGCGGCACATCCACCTGCGCGAAGAAAGACGCGATGTTGTCGAAGAGTGCCGTACCGAAAGTGACCTTGCCGCGGATGATCTGGCTTGTCGTATTGGTCGCCCCGATCACCATCCAGATGAAGGGGAAGATCGAGAGAAAGGCGGCAAGCGACAACACGCTATACTGCACGATGTCAGGCAGGCGGCGACGAAGCGTGGTCATCATTTGCGTTCCCTCGCGGCATAGAATTGCAGGAAGGAGAGAACCGCCACCATCAGCACGATCACATAGGAGACGGTGGCCGCATAACCGAAGCTCGGCATGAAGCGGAAGGTGAGATTGTAGATGTAGAGCGACAAAGTCAGCGTCGAGTTGGCCGGGCCGCCCGTGCCCTCGGTGAAGTTATAGACCTCATCGAACAGCTGCAGCGTACCGATCGTTGAGGTGATGGTGGTGAACAGGATCACCGGTTTCAGCATCGGGATCGTCAGGAAGGCGAAGCGCCCCCAGGACGGCACGCCGTCAATCTTCGCCGCCTCATAGATCGACCGGTCGATGTTCTGAAGCGCCGCCAGATAGAAGATCATGTTGTAGCCGGTCCAGCGCCAGGTAATGGCGATGATGATCAGCACCTTGGCCCAGAAGGGATCGGTCAGCCAGCCGATCGGCTCGCCAATGATGCCGATGGCGAGCAGCGTGTTGTTCACCACCCCGTCGAGCGAGAACATGCTCTTGAACAGGATGGAATATGCGACCAGCGAGGAAACACAGGGGAGAAAGATCATCGTCCGGAACAGGCCGGAATAGCGCAGCTTCGGATTGTTCAGCATGGCCGCCAGGATCAGCGCCATGGTGATCATGATCGGCACCTGGACAACGAAGAAGATGACGGTATTTTGCAACGCCTGCCAGAAGACCGGGTCGTTCCAAAGACGCACGAGGTTTCCCGTGCCGGAAAACTTCAGCATCATGCCGCGACCGGTATAGAGCGACAAGACGAGCGACCGCAGGATCGGGTAGAGCATGAAGACGGAAATCAGCGCGATCGCGGGCGCCACGAACAGCCATCCGTTGACGTCGTAATAGCGCTTCAAGCTGGATCTGGATGTGGTGGCCATGCGGTGTCCCCGAACCCGATCAGTGGTCACTGAACATTTGTATGCGGAAGGGAAGCCGCGCGGCGTTTCCGCCGCACGTCTCCGGGAGGACAGGGGCCAGACCCGAAGGCCAAGCCCCTGTGGGATGGGTTTACTGGATCTGGCCGGCAGCCTGATCTTCGATGGCCTTCAGGACCTCATCGACCGGCGTCCCCTTGACCAGGGCCGGGAAGTTCGCCGTGACAGCCGTGTCGAGCTCGTTGGTGAAGATGCCGTAATTGACGGCAGGCACCTGGACGAGCCAATCGGCGAAGTTCTGCCAGACCGTCTGACCACCGAAGAAGTCATCGGGCTTCTGATAGGCTTCACCCGTGCGGGCGGCGAGCAGAGAGCCGACAGCGCCACGCTCGGTCAGGATCTTCTGATAGAAGTCGAGATCCTTGGCATAGATCTCGTTGAGGAAGTCGATCGCTTCGTCCTTCTCCGCAGAAGCCTCGAGAACATACCAACTGGAGCCACCCAGGTTGGAGGCAGCCGTCGCGCCATCGATGCCGAGCTTCGGAATGGCCGTCAGCGCCCACTTGCCAGCCTGATCGGGCTGGGACTTGACCGTGCCGGTGATCCACACGCCCATCAGGACGGAAGCGACATCGCCCGAGGTCAGTGCGCTGATGCCGTCGTTCCAACCGCTGGTCGGCTTGGCAACGCCCTCGTTGACGATGCGCGCCTGGGTTTCGAGCGCAGCCTTCAGCGCGGCATTGCCGGTGATGTTCAGGCTGCCGTCTTCGTTGAAATACCACTGGCCACCGGACTGCATCATGATGCGGATCAGCCCGCCGTCATTGCTATCCAGCGCCATCATCTCGTGCCCGGTCTTGGCCTTCACCTCTTTGCCGATTTCGATGAACCGGTCCCAGGTGAGGTTCTGCATATCCTCGGGCTTGAAGCCGGCCTGCTCGAGATAGTCAGTGCGATAATAGAGGCCGGTGACGCCGGAATCGAAGGGAACGCCATAGACCTGACCTTCGAGGGTCATCAAGTCGACCTTGTATTTGGCAAAGCCGGAGTAATCGATCTTGTCGGTCAGCGCGGCAAACGAGCCGGGGAAGGACTGCAGGTATTTCTGCGCGCCGTAATCCTCGATCAATACGATGTCCGGCAGCGTGTCCGTCATGCCGGAAGCCAGAGCCGTCTGCAGCTTCTGCTCGACATCGGCCTTGGCGAAATCGACGATGTTGAAGGTCGTGTCAGGATGCTTCGCGGTATAACGCGCAGCGGCTTCCTTCATGATCGCGACGTTGAAGTTCGGGTCCCAGCACCAGATGGTGACTTCGCCGGCAAAGGCGGCCGTGCTGCAAAGAAGTGCGGCAGCCGTCAGCGCTGCCGAAACGGAGCGCTTGAGCACGCGAGAATAATCCATGTGTTCCTCCCATTATGACGTTGAACGCGGCAGCCTCATCCCCTGCCTCATCGCCACTATTTCCGAAAATCGGAGGACAGCCAAGAAAATTTTTACTAAATATTTTGTGCATTGCGGTAAGTGTCTGGGATTCCGGAACCTCCCGTCGAAATCCTCTAGGACGCCGATGGCTTCTTTGCGCTCGCTCGCCAGACCATCTCCGTGGGCAAGGTCACATGCTTGGAGTAGTCCCGACCGTTCAGACGCTCGACGAGCAGGTCGACAGCCACTTCACCGATCAACTCACCGGGAATGCGCATGGTCGAAAGAGGCGGCGTCAGGAACTGCGCCACCGGAATATCATTGAAGGCAACAACTGCAATATCGCCCGGGATCGACAGTCCGGCCTCCTGGATCGCCCGATAGGTGCCGATCGCCATGTTGTCATTGGCCGCCACGATCGCATCGGGCCGCACCTCCAGCGCCAGCAGCGACTTGGCCTGCTGGTAGCCGGTCTCGAGCCGCAGATTCTGGCCGAAGCGCTCGCTCTGGCCCAGAGCCAGTAGCTCGGGCCGATAGCGCCCCCGCGCCTCGTGCCATTCGATGAAGGCCTTGCAGCGCTGCTCGCCATGCATCAGCGCATCGTTGTCCATCAATTCATAGCCTCCAACGAAGCCAATGCGCTGGTAGCCGGCGTTTTCCAGACTGTCGAGAATGGTAACGGTCGCCTCACCGAGATCGGCGCGCACGCAATCAAATTGCGGCATGCGCGGATTGTAGTCGGCCATCACCAGATGCGGGCAGACCTTTGCCATGGCCTCGATCTCGGCCTTCGGATGATGCCCGACCACGATGGCTGCCGAGATGCCCGTAAGCATGGCGAGATCAACTGGAACATCCGGATTGAAAACGCGCGCGATCTCGATCTTGTATTCCCGACAGCGCGCCTCGATGCCGAGCCGTACGCCGACATAATAGGGGTCGACCAGTTCCTCATTGGGCGCCAGAAAATGGATGACCGCGATATTTGCCGCCACCTCGGCATGGCTTCCCATGGGGATCGAGAACGGCGACAACTGGGCACTCTTGCGTGCCCGCGGGGTCGCGTAGTTCAGCGCCTCCGCCGTCTCGATGATCGCCTGCCGCTTGCTTTCCGAAATGGACAGCGTCTGGTCGTAGTTCAGCACCCGCGACACCGTGCCCGACGACACGCCGACAGCCTTCGCGATTTCCTTGATCGTCACCACGGCGGCCCGTCCTCCTCCACCTGCCTTCCCGGAAGAAAGTGGTAAACCTCCGGAAAATATTTACTAGGCCAGTCGCACCATGGATACAACCGCTTCCCCCCGGATGACAAGCATCTCTCGTTGCGCCAAGGTTGAGTACCTGAGTTGATCCGGGAAACGCTGATTGCTTAACATGATCGATATAGTCATCTTTCTTGACGTGGCCGCTTTTATGTCCAATGGTATGGGCGTCGCAATCAGGCGACCCTGTCCGCAAATCGGCCAGCGTGGGACGCAAAGACCTTGACCTACCTTCATTCCATGCAGACCGAGATCCACGGCATCCACGCCCTGGTGCCTGCCAGATGGCGATCCCTGGACGGCATCGTTGGTGTGCATTGGGACGCGGAAGGCTACGCGGGCGCGAATGGCTACTACCTGTCCCCCGACCCGCGCATCGTGCTGTTTTTCTCGGATGTCTCCGAACAGATCCGGGTTGCCGACCGGGCTCACGATCTGGGGCGCAGGGATCGTGGCATGTGCCGCGCGATCTATGTGCCTGCAGGCGTGCCCATGTGGACGCGGTTCACCAGACGGCACCGCTTCTCCCATCTCGACCTGCATCTCCATCAGGATCGACTGATGCGTATCCTGGCCCCGGCCATTGGCAGCTCGGCCGCCCGCACCGCACTCCGCCAGCCGGTCGAACTGCAGGACCCGGGCCCTGTCGCGACACTCGGCAGCTTGGTGGCAGACGAACTTTCATCCGCCGCGCGTCATCCTGCCTTCGCTGAAAATCTGGTCGGCAGCATCGTCGCCGGCCTGCTTGATCTGACAACCGATGCGACGGAAAAGGCAGCGCCCGAAGGCCGTTTGACCCAGGCGCAGATGAACCGGCTCGCCGCCCACTTCTCGGCAAACGGCGAGCAGCGGCTGACGGTGTCGGAGATGGCCGCCGTGGTGGGACTGTCAGAAAGCTGGTTCGCCACCGTCTTTCGTCAAACCACCGGCAAGACCCCGCTGCAGTGGCAGTTGTCACGTCGGATCGAGGCAGCCCGACAGCTTCTGGACGACGAAGCGCTCAGTATAGCCGAGATCGCGGCGCAATTCGGTTTCTCCGATCAGGCGCACTTCACCAAGGTCTTCCGCCAATTCACGGGTGACACCCCGGCCGCCTGGCGCAAGCGCCGCGACCATCGTTGAGAGGATACCCGGCCGGAACATCCGGCCGGGTAGGTTACAGCTTTACCAGGTCTGGCGGATCGTCGCGTAGATAGCGCGGCCCGGGTTGTAGTAGTAAGCCCCGCCATCATCATTGGCGATGTGCTTCTCATCGAACAGGTTGCTCACGTTCAGCTGGAACGTCGTGTTTTCCTTGATCTCGTATGTAAAGGCCGCATCAAAGATGACCGCGCCGTCCGACTTCCGTGTGTTTGCGTTGTCGAAATAATACGAGCCGACATAGCGGGCCCCGGCACCGAAGGTCATGTCGCCACGCGCGCCCTCCCCTGCGAGAGTGTAGGTTCCCCAGATTGACGCCATGTGCTCCGGAACTTGAGCGAACCGATTGCCATCCACAGAACTGCTGCTTGTGCTGGTGTCGACGATCGTGGAGTCGATGTAGCCGTAAGAAGCGATGAGTTCGATATCGGACGTCAATTCCATCTTCGCTTCGAGATCAAGGCCGCGATGGCGGATCTTCTCCACTGTCGCTGCCAGATAAAGAGGAGCCTCGTAGGTCGTGATGTTCTCAAGCGTCAGGTCGTAAACTGAAGCGGTAAACAGTGCCGGGAACGCGTCTGGCCTGTATTTGATGCCGGCCTCGTACTGCTTGCCGTAGGTCGGCTCGTTGCCGGTGCTCGGGGGCGCCACGGACTCGGCATAGCTGACATAGGCTGCCAGCTCTTCGGTTACCTTGTAGCTCAAGCCGACGCGCTTGCTCATCTCGCTGTATGAGGCACTCGTGGTGCTGTTCGTCAGACGGTTGGTTTCCTCCAAATCCAGCCAGTCATTGCGCAGGCCAACGCTTGCGGTGAGGCGGTCCGCGAAGATCAGATCCTGCTGCACATAGATCGCCTTGGTCGATTGGTCGTTGGAACGGCTGACTGTCGGATTGAGGGAGGTCGAGCTTCCGTAGACAGGGTTTGCCCAATCGATGCCGGGGGCGGTTCCGCCCCAGATGGCGGGGTACTGCGCATAATTGTTGGCGGTTGAATCGATGTTGTTGTGATCGACGCCGACAAGCGTACGGCTCTCGACCTGATCGAAGTTTGCCTCATAAAGCAGATGGGCGTCGATCACGAATTGCTCGGTCCCGCCGTCGCCGGCGAAGTAGATGCGGTCTGCAGTCGTGTTGGACGGATCCGAAGCCCCCAGGCTGTCATAGATATAGGCAAAGCCGAAGGCGTCGCTGGACTTGCTGTATCGGGCGTTCGAGCCAAAGGTCAGACCATTGCCGAAGTCATGATCGAACATGACACTGTAGGTATTCCGGTTTGTGTTGTCATAATTGAAGTCTGGTTCGCCAAAAAAGCGATCTCGGTCGAAATCGGTGAAACGCGGATGCCCGCCGCCACTGGGTGTTGCGTTCCGATCCAGATGATCGAACACGAAGCTCAGACTGGTCATGTCGGTCGGCCGCCAGGTGAGGCCACCCATGATGAAATTCTCGTCGTTTTCCGAGAAATCATATTCGCCGTCGGCGCGCTGGACCTTGCCGGTCAGACGATAGGAAAGCGTCCCGTCTTCCGTCAGGTTGTCCCCGAAATCGAAGCCAGCCTCCTTGTGAGCGAATGAACCCGTCGTCGCATAGACTTCGCCGAAGCGCTCGCTGCGAGGCGTCTTGGTGACATAGTTGATAGCACCCCCAGGATCCGAAACACCGTAGCCAGTGGAATTGGCGCCCTTCAGGACGTCGAGACGCTCAAAGGCATAGGGTTCTTCCTTCACCCCGCTCCACGTCCTGCCCACCATCAGGCCATCCCTGTAGGTGAACGGCGTGAACCCGCGGATCTTGACGTAGTCAAAACGATCATCCGAGCCGTAATAGTCGGTCACGACACCGGCCGTATACTGAACTGCCTTTTCGACGGTGTCGGCGGCCCGCTGCTCAATCTCCTTCGCGGTGATGACGGAAACCGTAGCCGGGGTACTGAGGATTTCGCCTGGCATCTTGCCGACGGCGGTCGTCTGGCTGGCCACGATCGTCTTTGAATCATCGTCAGCCTTGCCGGCCCCCTCGACCGTGATCGTCTGCAGTACGGTCGAGCCGGCTTCGGCCTCCGCATCCTGGGCATCGGCCGCTTGCGGCGCAAACGCGACGAGTGCAGTGCAGCCGAGCAGGATCGCTGTGCGGTAGCGGATGGAAGCCTGTGCGCCGTCGCCGGCGGTTTTGGTCCTGACCATGTTTCTTTCCAAAATATCTGTCCCACTATTGCCCGGCCGTTCGTCCGCGAGGCGGAAACTCCAGCATCTCTCGCTCCGATACCGATGCGCTCCCTCGCAGCGCGCAATCATCTCGAGACAACCAGGCTCGTCCCTTTAACTGGAGAATTGAAATCCAGTATTGTATTTTTTATGCCTTTGTACGATTCCCCGGAAAATCCAAGGGCGAGACCGCCGGGCCGAGTGTTGGCGCTTGACGTCGCGATATGAAGCTGAGACGGACGATCAAGTTTTAGAGTTGAGAGGGAGCCATCCCATGTTGATCCGTGCGCGCCAGATTGCCCTCTTGCAGGCCCTGTTCATTCAGGGCCTCGTCGGGGCACCCGCATTGGCCGAGGACAAGCCCTCCTTCCCGATGAAAGTCACCCATGCCTTCGGCGCAACGGCGATATCAGAAAAGCCGGCGCGCGTCGCAACCGTGGCGTGGGCGAACCACGAGGTCCCGCTTGCGCTCGGCATTGTGCCCGTCGGCATGGCAGCCGCCAATTTCGGCGATGACGATGGCGATGGTGTCCTGCCCTGGGTCGCCAAGCGCCTGAAGGAACTCGGAGGTGAAACCCCGGCCCTGTTCGACGAAGGTGACGGCATCGATTTCGAAGCGGTCGCGGCAACCGAACCCGATGTCATCCTCGCCGCTTATTCCGGCCTCAGCCAGGCCGATTACGACACACTCAGCCAGATCGCACCTGTTATTGCCTATCCGGAGGCGCCCTGGTCGACGGACTGGCGGGAAACGATACGCCTGAACAGCCAAGGCCTCGGTATGGCCAGCGAGGGCGAGGCTCTGATTTCAGAGATCGAAGGGAAAATCGCCGCCGAAGTGGCGAAATACCCTGAACTGAAGGGCAAGACGGCGATGTTCGTCACCCATCTCGATGCGACGAATCTGAGCCTGGTGAATTTCTACACCACGCAGGATACGCGCGTGCGCTTCTTCCAGGATCTCGGCCTCGCCATGCCGAAGAGCGTGACTGAGGCCTCGTCCAGCGGCAGCTATGCAGGCTCGATCAGTGCGGAACGCGTCGACGACTTCGACGATGTCGACATCCTCGTCACGTATGGCGACCGGACGCTTCTCGACGCGATGAAAGCCAATCCCCTCCTGGCGCACATGCCCGCAGTCAGGCGGGAGGCCATCGTGCTGCTGGGACGGGATCCCGTCGGCACCGCCGCAAATCCCACACCTCTGTCGGTCACCTGGGTGCTGCCCGACTATGTCCGCATGCTTGCCGAGGCGGCCCGGAAGAGCGAATGATCTCCCCGAAGACGTCTCCTGCTCCTCCCACTTTCTCACGGGCCAAGGCAACCGGCAGCCGGCTCTTCTGGCTGCTCGCGCTTCTAGCCCTTGCCGCCATGCTGGCTTTCGTGTCGCTGATGGTTGGCACCCGTAACGTGCCCCTGCCGGAGGTCCTCTCCGCACTTCGCGGAGAAAGTCTGACGATCGATCAGGCGGCAGTGGCGGCCCGCATTCCCCGCACCGTCCTTGCCCTTCTCGCCGGGGCAGCCTTGGGTCTGGCCGGCGCGGTAATGCAGGGCGTTACCCGCAATCCGCTGGCGGATCCCGGCATTCTCGGCGTCAATACCGGGGCCTCGCTCGCCGTCGTCATCGCGGTCGTAGGGTTCGGCATCAGTTCCTCGCAGGCCTTTGTCTGGGCGGCGATCTTCGGGGCCGGAGCGACAGCCACCTTCGTCTATCTCATTGCTTCCCTCGGACGCGGCGGCGCGACCCCGCTCAAGCTTGCGCTCGCGGGTGCCGCGACCTCGATCGCCTTTTCCTCGCTCGTCATTGCCGTCGTCCTGCCGCGCGCCGACATCGCGGGCGGCATTCGCTCCTGGCAGATCGGCGGCGTCGGTGGCGCCACCTTCGAACGGCTGCTGCCGGTTCTGGCCTTCTTCGCGATCGGCTTCCTGATCTGCCTCCTCTCGGCAAGGCGCCTCAACTCGCTGGCCCTGGGAGACGAGCTGGCGGCGGGGCTGGGGGAACGCGTGGCTTTCGCCCGCGTCAGCGCCACCCTCGGCGCAATCCTGCTTTGCGGCGCAACCACCGCGCTGTGCGGCCCCATCGGCTTCGTCGGTCTTGTCGTTCCGCATGCCTGCCGGTTGATGGTAGGCCCCGATCACCGCTGGCTCCTGCCCTTTTCGGCCCTCGGGGGCGCAGCTTTGCTCACCGCCAGTGATGTCGCCGGCCGTATTGCTTCACGCCCGTCCGAACTCGACGTCGGCATCGTGACGGCTCTCATCGGCGGCCCGTTCTTCATCTCCATCGTGCGCCGGCAGAAGGTGAGGGATCTGTGAACCCGGCCTCCATCACCCCTCCCCGCCATGCCGTGGCGCAATTCGTCAGGTCCCGCAGAGGCCACCGCCGCAAGCTGGGCATCATTCTGGGCGCGCTGGTTCTGGTCGTCCTCATCGCCTTCTTCGCGACGCTGATGATCGGGCGGTCCTGGACACCAATCGAAGACGTGGTCCGTGTTCTGTTCGGCGAGACGGTTCCGGGCGCAAGCTTCACCGTTGGCCAGCTGCGGCTTCCCCGGGCGCTGATGGGTCTCGTTGCCGGGATGAGCTTCGGCATGGCGGGCGCAGCGTTCCAGACCATGCTCCGCAATCCACTGGCAAGCCCCGACATCATCGGCATCAGTTCTGGCGCCAGCGCTGCCGCGGTCTTCGCAATCGTCGTATTGTCTATGAGCGGCCCCGCCGTTTCCATTCTGGCGATTGCGGCCGGCCTTGGTGTCGCGCTGCTCGTCTATGGCCTTTCGGCGAGAGACGGTGTCGCCGGACCCCGTCTCATCCTTGTCGGCATCGGCGTCTCCGCCATGCTCGAAAGCCTCATTGCCTATGTGCTCGCTCGCGCCCCCGGCTTCACGCTGCAGGAGGCGATGCGCTGGCTGACCGGCAGCCTCAATGGCGCACAGATCGAACAGGCCGCCCCGCTGCTCGTCTCGCTTTTGATCTTCGGCGGCATCCTCCTTTCGCGCAGCCGAGATCTGGAGGCCATGCGGGCCGGCGAGGACATGGCCGCAGCGCTTGGGGTGAGCGTCAGCCTCACCCGGGTCCTCGTCATCGTCTCGGCTGTCGGCCTGATCGCAACGGCCACCGCTGTCACGGGCCCGATTGCCTTCGTTGCCTTCCTGGCCGGACCGATCGCCACCCGCACGATCGGCCGCCGCGGGTCGATCCTCTTGCCCGCTGCACTGGTCGGGGCACTGCTTGTTCTCATAGGGGATCTCGTGGGCCAGTTCCTCCTGCCAGGCCGCTATCCGGTCGGCGTTGTAACCGGCGCCCTTGGTGCTCCCTACCTCATCCTGCTGATCGTCAGCATCAATCGCACGGGAGGCAAGGCCTAAAGCATGACACGTCTCCAAGCCCTCAAGCTCTCGGCCGGATACGGCGCCCATCTGGTGCTGGAGGACCTCGACCTCATCGTGCCGACTGGCGCGATGACGGCGATTGTCGGAGCCAATGCCTGTGGCAAGTCCACGCTGTTAAAGGCAATGTCACGGCTGATCGCACCGCGCAGCGGTCACGTGTTTCTCGACGGCCAGGCAATCCACCGCTTGCCGACACGCGAACTCGCCCGCAAACTCGGCGTCTTGCCCCAGTCTCCCGTCACGCCCGAGGGCATCACGGTCGCAGATCTGGTCAGCCGCGGTCGCCACCCGCATCACGGCCTCTTCGCGCGCTGGACGAGCGTCGACGACGAGGCCGTGGCATCCGCGCTAGAAGCCACGCAAACCCTAGCCCTGGCAGACCGTCCGGTCGACGAGCTCTCCGGAGGCCAGCGCCAGCGCGTCTGGATCGCCATGGCGCTCGCGCAGGAGACCGAGATCCTGCTGCTCGATGAACCCACCACCTTCCTGGACATCAACCACCAGGTCGAAGTCCTCGACCTCCTGACCGATCTCAACCGCACCCGCGGCACCACCATCGTGATGGTCCTTCACGACCTCAACCTCGCTGCGCGTTATGCCGATCACCTCGTTGCCATGCTGGCAGGCCGGCCGCATCTGACGGGAACACCCGAGGAGGTGCTGCACGAAGCCATGGTGCGCGATGTCTTCGGCATCGAAAGCCGCATCATGACCGACCCGACCTCGCAACGTCCGATGATGCTGCCGATCGGCCGTCATCATGCGCGCTCCCAACAACCCACATCCGGAGTCTGAACCATGACCGACACCCATTCCTTCGAGCTGTCCGGAATTGCGCGCCCCGTCAACGTGGAGGCCATGCTGGACGAGATCTGCGAGCATTTCGTCGAACACTCCGAGGTGTCCCGACTTGGGGAGAAGGCCATACTCGCCTCCTCGCATGCGACGATCGAACTCCTGCCGAAACAGGATCACCTGCAGATCCGCCTGGCCTGCGGCAGTGACGAGGAGTTGGAATCGACGCGCACCATGTTCGCCGAACATCTCTATTACTTTGCCGGTGAAGAACCCTTCTCCCTCGACTGGTCAAAGCCAGCGCCGAAGGTGCGACCGGCAAACCTGCAGGAGGCGCTTGTCGTGTCGACATCCGAAATCACGCCAAGGATGCGCCGCGTGATCTTCAGGCTGGAGGACATGACGCCGTATGTCGAAGGAGACATCCACGTGCGGCTGCTGGTTCCACCGGCCGGTCGAGAGCCGGTCTGGCCGACCCTGCGCGCGGACGGGCGCATTGATTGGCCTACGGGAGAGGACGAGCTTCTGGTCCGGGTCTACACGATCCGTACGATCGACGCGGCGAGGCACGAAATCGCCATGGACTTTTTCCAGCACCCGTCAGCGGACATCGCCACGCCGGGCGCCGATTTCGCACGCGATGCCATCGCGGGACAGCGTGTCGGCATCATGGGCCCCGGTGGCGCAGGCCTGCCGCAGGCCGACAGGATCCTGTTCGCCGGAGACGAAAGTGCCCTTCCCGCCATCGCCAGGATGATCGAGGAAGCCTCTGCCGATACCACCATACAGGCCATCATCGAGGTGGAGGACAAGGCCGAGGAACAGCCGATCGTCAGCAAGGCGCGCACATCGATCAAGTGGCTGCACCGCTCTTCCTATCCGGAAGGATCGGTACATCTGCTCGCAGAACGAACGAAGGCCGCGATCGATGGCATGGAAACCGGTACCTATGTCTGGTTCGCCGCCGAAAAAGCCGCCATGCGCAACGTCAAGGCACACCTGGCATCACGGGGTCATGACCGCAAACGACAATATGTCGCCTGGTACTGGGAAGAAGGAAAGCACGCCGGCGATTGAGAGCCGACGTGCCGTCGCCACGGCTATGCCTGCGCCGCCATGGAGCGGGCCACGTCGGCGGCGCTCATGCCTTCGAGAGCGAGCCCATATCCTGCGCCGTCGTCAATGATCCGCCGCAGCTTCTGCGTCAGCGCAATCCGGGTATAACGACCGGTCAGCGGCGGCAGAGCAGCCAGGCCCTCGGCAATCTCATGCGCCCGCTCGAGCAACCGGTCAGCGGGAACGATCTCGTTTACGACGCCCCAGTCCTTCGCCGTCCCGGCATCCAGAACCTGTCGTGTCAGGATGAAATAGCGGCCGCGGATACTGCCGATCACCTCGGGCCAGAGCAGGTTGACGCCGTCGCCGGGCACAATCCCGAAATCGAAATGTGGCTTGTCCTGGAAAACCGTTTCCGGCGTCGCCAGAATGATGTCGGTCAGCAGGGCATATTCCGAGTGCAGAAGGACCGGCCCGTTTAGTGCCGTGATCATCGGCACTTCGATATCCAGAATGTTCATCAGGACCTTCTTGCCCTCGCGCAGGATCTTGTCATAGCCGCGGGGTGAGAAGAAATCGAAGCCTTCGGGACTGATGGCGTCCATGAAGGCATCGCCCGAACCCGTAAGGATCACCACACGGTTGTCCGTATCCGAGCCGATCTGGTGGAACAGGTCGACGAATTGCTCGTGGGTGTGCCCGTTGAAGACGAGCTTGCCTCCATCGGTGTGAAATGCGACCTCCAGCACTCCGTTCTTGGAGCGTGTCAGCCGGGCATTCGCGAATGCGGTCTTGTAGCTATCGAGACGAGACATGGTTTTTCTCCGTTGAGTTGGCTTGAAATTTTAATTGGAACGCTTCAGGCCGCGGGCACCAGGGCCTCGAGGCACACGATGGCCCGCTGGACAGCGGGGCGGTCGGCAACGTCCTCGTACCAGCGAGTGAGGTTGGGGTAAGCGTCGAGAACCAAGCCGGGAAACTGCCGGCGCCAGAGCCAGCCGAAATGGGCGATGTCGGCGATGGTGAATTCGTCAGCGGCCACGAAGACCTGACCAGCGAGCTTCCGATCGAGCAGTGCAAGGATACGCTCTGCCTCTCCGACGAAACGCGCTTCGGCGATTGCTTGTGGCTCCGGAGACGAACGCCTGAAAAAGCCGGCATTGCCAAAGGCGGGGCTCAAGCCGGAGGCATGCAGGAAAAGTTGCTCGAAGACGCGAGCTCGTTCGCGGCCATGGGCCGGAAGCAGTCGCCCGGTCTTTTCGGCAAGATGGACAAGGATCGCTGCACTCTCCGTCAGGACGAAGTCTCCGTCGACCAGAACCGGCACCTTGCCGTTCGGGTTGAGCGCGAGAAAGTCTTCCGCCTTCTGTTCACCCAGTCGAACATTGACCGCCTTCAACACATAAGGCAGCTCGAGCTCTTCGAGCGCCATCAGGACTTTCACGCTGTTCGGCGTGGCAAAGGCGTAAATCTCGATCACCGGTCTCTCCATTGATTGGTGTCGGGGAGAGAATGCCCATTCCAACTGCATTGCGGCAGATGGCAAAGCGCAATAATGTTCATTCCCAGGAGGAATGACCATGGACAGATTGCAAGCGATGTCCGCGTTTGTTCGGGTGGTGGACACGGGCTCCTTCTCTGAAGCAGCACGCCAGATCGGCGTCGGTCAGCCGGCGATTTCGAAGACGATCGCTCAGATGGAAGACCGCCTCCAAGTGCGCTTGCTGATCCGTTCGACACACGGCCTCGCGCCCACCGATGCAGGCCTTCGCTTTTACGAGCGCGCCAAGGCGGCAATCCGTGAGGCGGACGAAGCGGAGCTCGAAGCCAGGGGTGCAGGTGCTGGCCTCTCGGGACGCCTGCGCCTTTGCGCCGCCACCACCTTTGCCAGTTTGATGATCGTTCCGCGCCTGCCGGAGTTCCTCGCAAGACATCCGGATCTCGAGGTCGACATCATCCTCGACGACCGCATGACAGATCTGGTGTCGGAGGGCGTAGACATCGCGCTGCGCATGGGCGATCTCGCCGACTCATCGGCCGTCGCCCGACGGATCGCCACGGGACGCCGATCTGTCGTCGCCTCCCCCGCCTATCTTGATCGCCATGGAGTGCCCCGCACGCCAAGCGAGCTCGTGGCTCATCAGGCGATCGTCCACCCGCAGCTCGGCAACAGCTGGACATTTGCAAAGGCGGGAACGGAGCTAACCGTTCAACTGTCCGGGCGTGTCCGCTTTACTGCGGCCGAGGGTATTCGCGCCGCAGTCAAGGCCGGCATGGGCCTGGCGGTCGCGTCGGAATGGATGTTCTGGCCAGAACTGCAGAGGGGCGAGGTCGTGCGTCTGCTGGACGACTGGCACCTCCCCGAAATTGATCTTTGGGCTGTCTTTCCAACCGGGCGCCTGGCCACTGCCAAGGCGCGCGCGTTTGCCGATTTCGCCGAAACAGTGATGCGCTGACGACTGCCAGCGCCTTTTCGAGCGAGGGCAAAGCCGGCCAGTCAGTTCGCTCGGCCGATGAACTGGATCAGGACGGTGCGAGAGTCGTTGACATTCGTCAGCGTCGGCCCGGTCACCACCTGAGCCCCGATGGCCGCGAAGAAGGCCTGGGATCCGCCACCTCGACGGCCCGATCGAAGAGCTTTCGCAGGAACTGTTCCGGATGTTCGATCATCAATTGCTCCTCACACGGCTAGGGCTTCTCCGGCCAGAGGTTCAGTCGGGCCTGTGCCGGGAGAGAAAACGATCCATCTCGCGCTGTTGCGGAGCCGTGCCGGTAAAGATTGCCACATATTCCGGGATACGCTTCAGGCGCAGGGCGAGGTCCTCCCGGGTCTGCATCGAGATGTAGCCGATCTGCACGAGATAGAGCGTTCTGGCCCGCACATCCGCGGCAACCGGCGCATGGCCGAACCGCTCGAACATGCGGGTGAGCGCCTCCAGGCGCGCATTGTCGGCGGCCTGTACCTCCGTCAGGATCTCTTCAGACTGAAGTGCCCAACTGCGGATCGCAAACTCGAACCTGGCGTCGAACAGCGCCGTATCCAGCCAGCAATCGAAGACATTGAGCGTCGCTTCCGCAATACTCTCGGCATAGGCCCCGGCCCGCCGCACGAGATTGCCGGTATTCTTGTCCCGCCATCTGGCGATCAGTGCCGCCAGCAGCTCTTCGCGATCCTTGAAGAACCAGTAAAAGCTGGTGCGCGAGAGCTTCAGCTTCTTGGCGAGCGGCAGGATCTTGACGGCATCGACGCCCCCTTCGAGCAGGGCTTCATAGGCGGCCTCCAGCCACCCATCCATTGATCCACGCCAACCCGTGTCACCAGAATGATCATCCATGTCCTTTTCCTAGAGCAGCCACGCAGGCTTCGCAACGCCGCATCGCGCAAACTGTACACACTCGTCTTCAAAATTGACACAGATGTACATTTCAGATTAACATTGCCCATCTAGAACGGAGCGCGCCATGTCCACCGATCCCCTGCTTCAAACCTTCCAGCTCAAGCATCTCACCTTGAGAAACAGGATCATCGTGACTTCGCATGAGCCCGCCTATCCGGAAGACGGCATGCCGAAAGAACGCTACCGCGCCTATACGGTGGAGCGGGCAAAGGGCGGCGTCGCGTTGACAATGACGGCGGGATCGGCCGCAGTCTCCAAGGACAGCCCCCCGGTCTTCAACAACCTGCTGGCCTATAAGGACGAGATCGTGCCGTGGGTCCGCGAGATGACGGACGCGGTCCATGAAGCCGGTGCCGCGATCATGATCCAGCTCACCCATCTCGGTCGGCGCACCCGTTGGGACAAGGGAGACTGGCTGCCGGTTGTGGCCCCCTCGCATCTTCGCGAACCGGCGCATCGCGCCTATCCGAAGAAGATTGAAGATTGGGACATCGAGCGCATCATCAAGGACTTCGCCGATGCCGCTGAACGCATGAAGGCCGGTGGCATGGACGGCGTGGAGCTCGAAGCCTATGGCCACCTGATCGACCAGTTCGCCTCACCGCTGACAAACGAGCTCGACGCTCCCTATGGCGGCTCCCTGGAAAACCGGATGAAGTTCTGTTTCGACGTGTTCTCCGCCATTCGAAAACGGGTGGGCGAGGATTTCATCCTGGGCGTCCGCTATACCGCCGACGAACAGCTGAAGGGCGGCACCAGCAAGGCCGAGGGACTGGAGATCTCCCGCCTCCTGCGCGACAGCGGCCTGATCGACTACCTGAACGTCGTGCGCGGCCATATCGACACCGATGCCGGTCTGACCGATCTCATTCCGATCCAGGGCATGGCCAACTCCCCGCATCTGGACTTCGCTGGCGAAATCCGTGCAGCCACGCGCTTCCCGACCTTCCACGCAGCAAAAATCCCGGACGTGGCGACCGCCCGCCATGCCATCGCCGCCGGCAAGGTTGACATGGTCGGCATGACCCGGGCGCACATGACCGACCCCCACATCGTCCGCAAGATCATGGAAAAGCGCGAGGAGGACATTCGCCCCTGCGTCGGCGCAAACTACTGTCTCGACCGCATCTATCAGGGTGGAGCCGCCTATTGCATCCACAATGCGGCAACCGGACGCGAACTGACACTGCCTCACGAGATCTCGAAGGCGGAGAAGCGTCGCAAGATCGTGGTGGTCGGCACAGGACCAGCCGGCCTGGAATCCGCCCGTGTGGCCGCTGAACGAGGCCACGACGTCGTCGTCTTCGAAGCCGCCGACAAGCCAGGCGGCCAGATCCGGCTGACAGCGCAGAGCCCGCGCCGGCGGGAGATGATCAGCATCATCGACTGGCGCATGGCGCAGTGTGAAAAGCGCGGCGTAACCTTCCACTTCAACACCTGGGCGGATGCGGATACCGTACTTGCCGAAGCCCCGGATGTCGTCGTCGTTGCGACGGGCGGCATGGCACACACGGAGGTCCTGGAGGGCGGAAACGACCTCGTCGTCTCCGCCTGGGACATCATCTCCGGCGATGTGAAACCCGGCTCGAATGTACTGGTCTTCGACGATGCCGGCGATCATTCCGGCCTGCAGGCGGCAGAGATCATCGCCGCGACCGGCGCGAAGGTCGAAATCATGACCCCGGACCGCTCCTTCGCTCCCGAGGTCATGGCCATGAACCTCGTTCCCTACATGCGTTCGCTGCAGAAGCAGGATGTCACTTTCACCGTGACCTTCCGGCTGCAGTCCGTGACGCGCCAGGGCAATGTCTTGGTGGCCACAGTCGGCAGCGATTATGGCGGCGTGGAGCAGACACGCCAGGTCGATCAGGTGGTGATCAACAACGGGACCATCCCGCTGGACGATCTGTATTTCGAACTCAAGGGGTTGTCGTTGAACGGCGGCGAAGTCTCCTATGATGATCTCATCGCCGGCAACCCGCAGCGTGTGGTTCGCAATCCCGAGGGATCGTTCCAGCTCTTCCGGATCGGCGACGCGGTCTCGGCGCGCAACACCCACGCGGCCATCCACGACGCCCTGCGACTGGTGAAGGATCTTTAGGTCCTGTCACCCCGGTTGCCGCCAAAAAAGACGCCCGCGAAACGCGGGCGTTCGAAGTTGGGACACGCTTTCGCCGTGCGGTCCGGGGAGGAGCTTGGGATCGTCAACGGTCGATGACGAGGTCGCTCAGCGGCTTTGAGCAGCAGGGCAGAAAGAAGCCGGCATCGATTTCGCGCTGTCGAATGCCGCCTTCGTGCTTCATGTCGACCGCGCCGCTGACAAGCTTCGACTTGCAGGTGCCGCAGATCCCATTTGCGCAGGACGAGGGCAAGCGTACGCCCATCTTCTTGGCGCAGGCCAGCACCGTCTGATCCGCGCCGACGTCGATGACCTTTCCCTGTTTGGCAAACTGGACCTTGTGGGTCGCGGCCACCGTACTCGTCATCGCCGGCAGAGGAAGGTCGTCGACGACAGCCGCGTCGAAACTCTCCTCGAGATAGCGCTCCGGGGGAACACGGAGCTCCGCGCTGATCATCCGCGCAGCGGCCATGAAGGGGGCCGGCCCGCAGCAAAGCACGTTGCGGTCTGCAACATCGGGAACGACCAGTTCGAGAAGCGCTTTGGAGATACGCCCGCTCAGCCCTGGCCAGGACGGGTCACCGGTCAATAACTCCGGCAGGAAGATCAGCCGCAGCCCCTTCATACGCCGCGCAAGCAGCGACAACTCATCGCGAAATAGCAGATCAAGTGGCGACCGCCCGGCATGTAGGAAGACGACATCGACGGGCTCGGCTCTGTCTGCCATCTCCCGCACCATCGCCATGAGAGGCGTGATCCCGGAGCCGCCCGAAAGCATCAGATATCTCTGCACCTTCGGCCGGATGAACTTGCCCATTGGCCCCGAAGCCTTCAGCTCCATTCCGGGTTCCAGGTTGTCGTGCAGCCAGTTCGATACCTTGCCGCCTGCCACCCGCTTCACGGTGACCGTGATCGCGTTTTGCCGCAGCGGAGAGGATGACACGCTGTAGCAGCGGCCATTCTCCTCCTCGTCGATCTCGGGTTCGAACAGAAAGTACTGCCCCGCCTCGAACGCGATGGCCTTGCCCAGGGGCGAAGCTAGCGTGAAGCTCTTGACGTCATGGGTCTCGTCATGAACGTCCACACACACCAGCCGGTCGTCGGTCTCGGGATCCCAGCTCCCAGCAACATACCGGTCGATTTTGACTTCGGTGTCAGTAGCCATGGGCGCGCATCCGGTCGACATACCATGTGGCGAAATCATTGAGCGCGCGTTCTGTGAATGTCGAATAGACCCCGGGCTCATAGGCCGGGTCGGACACCCCGGCCTGCGATCGGGCAACCAGATCCGCATCCTGGTTGGTGGTTTCGATCCAGACATGGGTGAGCTTGTGCAGATCGTAATCGACACCCTCCACTGCATCCTTGTGCACCAGCCATTTCGTCCGCACGAGTGTCTTGTCCGCTGACAGCGGGATAACCATGGCGGTGACCGCATGATCGCCCATGAAGTGGTTCCAGCTGTTGTGGCCCCACAGATGCGTATCGCCCAGATCCTTGCGTGTCATGCTGCCCAGAAGTTTAGAAGACGCCGCCGTCGCATCCTCGGTCTGGGATTCGCCAGCACCAGCGATAATCAGGCGCTGGGTCCGAAAATTCGTCTCGCAGTCCCGCACCTGCTCGACCGTCGCAGACGGAAACCCATCCGCTTCCCAGCTCTTTGTGCGCTCGGCATACATCGCGAAATGCGCCTCCGCCTGCGCTCGATCCTCCGCGCTCAGGCTTTCCGGGTCGAAGCCGAAGTCGAGGTCCACGAAAGAGACGCAGAGCTCCGGATGATTGGCCGAGCAGTGGTAACACTCACGATTGTTCTCCATCGTCAGCTTCCAGTTGCCGTCTTCGATGACATCGACCTGATGTGCCACCTTGGCGTTGCGCAGATTATAGGGCGCCAGACGGTCACGCATGACCGCCTCGAGATTTCCGATATCGTCAGGCGGATTGTCGGACAGACAGATGTAGATCAGCCCGCCGATTAACCGGAAATGCACGGGCTTCAGGCTGTGACAGCTTTTGTCGAAATCCTTGCCCATATGGGGCGCATAGGAGAGCGCACCATCCAGCTCGTAGGTCCACTGGTGATAGGGACAGACGAGTTTTGATACGACAGTCGGGCCGGCATCGAGAAGTCGGGCGCCGCGGTGACGACAGACATTGCGAACCACCCGGATTTCATTGTCGTCGTCCCGCAGGAGGATGACGCTGATTTTGCCGATGTCGATGACAACGGCATCGCCTGCTTCAGGCACTTCACAATCCAGCCCGACATAGATCCAGTGCCGCATGAAGAAGACGTCGAGATCGGCCTCGAACACGTCCTGCCGCGTGTAGAGCCCCGAGGGTAATGAATGACCGTCTGCACGTGCGTCGAGTAGTGCGGAAATCGAGGAGGCAAACCTGTTGAGCATAACCCACCTTTATCTGACCATCCGCTGATGATGGCAGGAAACAAAGTTGCTTCAACCGCACAAATTCGCAGCCTTGACATTACCTGAAGTAATGAAGGAACCTCGCAGGAGAGAGGTGCCATGAAAAGCCTGAAACGACAGCTGCCCCCTATGACTGCCCTGACGGCCTTCGAGGCTGCGGCCCGCCTGGCAAGCTTCACACGCGCCGCCGAGGAACTGGGGGTTACCCAGGCGGCGGTCAGCCGCCAGATTCACGCCCTGGAGGAAGACTTCGGCTTTCCGCTGTTCAACCGCCTGCATCGGAAAGTGTCACTTACGCCGCAGGGCAGATCGCTCGCCGCCGCCGCCAGCACGGCCTTTCACATGATCGCCGAGGCCGCGTCGGACTTGCGACGTGAGGCATCCGGCGACGACCTGACAATCGCCGCAACCGTCGCCTTTTCGCATTTTTGGCTGCTGCCCCGGATATCGGAGTTTTCGCGGCGTCATCCTGAGACGACACTTCGCATCGTCAGCCAGGACGCCATGCCGGATCTCAGCCAGGGGAACGTCGACGTCGCAATCCGCTTCGGAGACGGAAACTGGCCGGGTGGCCGGGCTCAGAAACTGTTTGAAGACCATGTCTTCCCGGTCTGCAGCCCCGAGTTTGCACAACTTGTCGGCTCTGACCTGTCACCATCTGACCTGCTCCGCCAGCCGCTTATATCGAACGAGGCGCACGACCCGATGTGGATCGGATGGCATGCCTGGCTCGCACGTTTCGGCGTCTCCAATACCGGCAAGCTGAGGGGGTTGCGGTGCAGCTTTTACACGGAAGCCATCTACGCCACGCTGAACGGTCAGGGCATCACCCTGGGCTGGAACCGCCTCGTCAGCGACTTGCTGGAGCAGAAACGCCTGATACGGCTTGGAGAAGCGTCCGTCGTGCCTGATGGCGCCTATTACGTCGTCTTGCCTGCAAACCGCAAGCAGACCCAGGCGCTACAGCAATTCATCCACTGGCTGTTTGAAAGCCACGCGGATAACTGACGGCGAAGACAAACCGGCAAGTGGGGAGCACTCGGCTTAGCATTCCCCCATCCTTTGCCCCGACCACGACAGGACCAGACCTATCCCCCATAGCTCCCGGTCTGCGTCGGAACATGCACGTAGTTCCGGTCGAAATAGAGCAGCGCATGCCCATCGCGCCGGCACCTGATGTCGGTGACCTCGCCGATGAAGATGTTGTGGGTCCCGACTAGGCGTGCCTCGATCAGGCGGCAATCGAACGAGACGATGGCATCGGCAAGGGCCTGGTTGCCGGAGGGAAGGCTGGTCCAGTCGGCCGCCGCATAGCGTGCCTCCATGTCGCTCTGCTGGCCGGCGAAGAGGCCGGCGAGATCGCGGTGCTCCTGGGTTAGCACATTGACGCAGAACTGGCGGTTTTCGACAAAGAGACCGGTCTGCGAAGACCGGGAATTCATGCACACGAGCAGCGTCGGCGGCTCGTCTGTCACCGAGCACATGGCGGTGGCGGTGAACCCGCCGCGTCCGGCGGGTCCGTTGGTGGTGATCACATTGACCGGGGCGCAGACCCTGGCCATGGCGTTGCGAAACTCGGTCTTCGATACGGACACTGTCATGGCCGCCCCCTCTATTCGGCCGCGTCGCGCAGGGCGCGCAGGTCGTCCTGCGGCGGCAGCCAGGTCTCCCCGGTCCAGCCATTCTCGTCGTAGTCGGCCATGCACTGGTCGACGAGAGCCTCCATCTCCTTCAGCCGCCCGCCGCGTTCGGCACCCTTAAGCACCTGCAGGCGAACTTCTTCGGGAGCACCGGCATAGTTCAGCTCGTAGAGCGCATGTCGCCCACCGAATTCGGTACCCGTCGCATCCCACAGGAGCTTCATGATCTTGATGCGCTCGATATGACCCATGTCGTTCGAGCCGCGAACATACTGCGCAAGGTAGCGGTCGATGTCGGGATTCTGGAAATCCTTGGCCGACGACGGCAGGTAGATCAGGCCCGAAGCAACTGTCCGGCGCACGATGTCGATCACCTTCGGATAGGCCTCCGACATGAAGGTACGATAGCAGAGTGCGGCTTCGAGGTTCGGCAGGACCGCGCCATTGGCCCACGGGATCGGATTGTGCGCCATGGCGTTGGAGAAGGTCCAGAACTGGTGGCGGATCGCGATGACCTCGCCCAGCATTGCCTGATTGCCCCGGAAGGCATCGCCACCGGTGGCCCTGAGCGCCTTGGCGAGAAGCCCCGCCAGGAAGTCCAGCTTGACCGCCAGTCGGGTGCAGCCCTGGAAGCAGTAACCGTGCATGAAGCCGGAGGCCGGGTGGAAAGACAGGATCTTTGCCGCATCGCGCAGCACGAGCACGTCTTCCCAGGGCACGAAGACGTTGTCGAGCACGAGGATCGCATCGTTCTCGTCGAAACGCGAAGAAAGCGGGTAGTCGAACGGCTGGGCCGCCGAGGTTGCAGTCTGCTCATAGGAGACGCGGCAGAACATCTTGATGCCGGGCGCATTCATCGGGACGATGAACATGACGGAAAGCGACGGATCCTCGGTCACGGTCGCCGAGCTCTGGGCGAGGAAGTTGTAATGGGTCAGAGCCGACGACGTCGCCACGACCTTGGCACCCGAGACATAGATGCCGGCATCCGTCTCCTTGGTGATGTGGACGAAGACGTCCTTCACCGCATCCGCAGGCTTGTGGCGGTCGATCGGCGGATTGACGATCGCATGGTTCATGAACAGCACGGACTCCTGGGCACGCTTGTGCCAGGAGAGCGCGTTGTCCTTGAAGGGACCGTACCAGTCGGCATTGGCGCCGAGCGTATTCATCAAGGCAGCCTTGTAATCGGCAGTACGACCCATCCAGCCATAGGACATGCGTGCCCAGTCGGCGATCGCACCCTGCTGCGCGACCAGTTCTTCCGAAGACTTGGCGACGCGGAAATACTTGTGCGTGTAGCCACCCGAACCGGTGTCGGTCGGCGAGGTCAGACGCGCCTTGGTCTTTTCGTCATGCAGGGCGTCATACATGCGCGCTATGGAACGCGCCGAATTGCGCATCGAGGGATGGGTCGTGACGTCGGCGACGCGTTCGCCGTTGATATAGACTTCACGGCCGTCCCGGAGGCTGGCGAGGTACTCGGCGCCGGTAAACGGCCGTGTTTTGTCTTTCCGGTAATCTTCTGCACGCATGTGCGATCCTCCCTCTAAGTCCTGACAAACGTTAAATCCGCAGCAGGCTTCGGACCATGGACAAAGGGCACAATTCGCTGGTACTTTTTGCGGCATGACAGACAGACAAGACGTGCCGACTTACTTCGTCTATGGCGAACCGACCCGCGCGCTGGACGTTGGATTTTTCCACGTGGAGACGGTTATGGAGCGCAGAAGCGTCCATTTCGGCCATGTTTCGCCACACAAGCATCCACAGATGGGACAGATCACTTACTGGTTCAAAGGCGGCGGGACCTATCGGATCGAAGATCGGACTTGGAATTTTTCGGCTCCGACCGTGAGTTTCGTGCCATCAAGCGTCGTCCATGGCTTCGATGTCGAAGAGCATTCGGATGCAGTGGTCATTTCCATTTCCGACGACCAGCTTCGTTCGCTCGCCGCGATCGTCGATCTGCCGCTCGACACATCCTGCCTCGTCGAAGGCAGCGCCGGGGATCCCGCCTGGATCCGGCTCGACCACCTCTCGGAAATGGTCGTCGATGAGTATCTCGGCACGACCTCGACCAGTCCCCGGCTGCTTGCGGGCCTGATCGGGGTCATGCTGTCCCAGATCGCCCGGCTGGGCGGGGGCAGCGACGTCACCGAAGCCTCGCCTTCGAAACGGCTGGCGGCAAGCCTGCGTCGTGCCATCGATCTGCATTACCGCGAGGACTGGACTGTCGCGCGTTACGTGACCCTGCTCGCCACCACGCCGCACCTGCTCGACAAGGCGGCGCGGCAAACCTTCGGGCAATCCGTCAAGGAGATGCTGATGGAGCGACGCCTGCTCGAGGCCAAGCGTCTGCTGATGTTCACCATCCGCTCGGTGGAAGACATCGCCCGTGAAATCGGCTTCGACGACCCCGCCTATTTCTCCCGTTTCTTCCGCAAACGAACCGGCGTCTCACCGGCAGCCTGGCGGCAGGCTCAAATTCCTCCCCTAAACACGCACCAAGCTGAGTAAGACCCCATCAATAGACCCGCGGCTCTCCCATCTGCCCGCTTGGTTTCGTCCCGTTGAAATCCTTCAGCAAACGAGCGGCAGCATTGCTGAGCAGTCCGACGTCGTTGCCGATCCCGACGAACGTGGCCCCGAGCTCGGCATAGCGTTTCGCAAGCCCGAGATCGCCGATCAGGATGCCTGCGGCCTTGCCGGAAGCGAGGATGCGGGCGATGGATCGCTCCACCACCTCCTGGACTTCGGGAGCACCGGGACGCCCGAGATATCCCATGTCGGCCGCCAGGTCGGAAGGTCCGATGAACACGCCATCGACACCATCGACGGCGCAGATCGCGTAGAGGTTATCGATCGCGACACGGCTTTCCACCTGCACCAGCAGGCAGATCTCATCATTCGCTGTCTGCAGATAGTCGCCAATACGGTTGAAGTCAGAGGCACGCGCCAATGCTGCGCCGACACCGCGAACGCCGTGCGGCGGGTAGCGCACGGCCTTGACCATTTCGCTCGCGAGTGCCGCATCGTGCACCATCGGCACGAGGATGGTCTGGGCGCCGATATCAAGCATTTGCTTGATCACCCAAGTCTCGCCAATGGGTGGTCGGATGATTGCATGCGACGGCGAACCGCGCATGGCACGAAGCTGCTCGGCCAGCCGGGGAACGTCGCTCGGCCCATGCTCGGCGTCGAGCAATAGCCAGTCGTAGCCGGCACCGGCACAGATTTCGACCGTGTTCGGGCTCCCCAGAGCCTGCCAAAGGCCGATCTGCAAACGGCCCTCTTTCAGACCACGCTTGAAGCTGTTGACGGGTGCAGGCATCGCGGCCTCCTCCTTCGATTCAGGTCGGACGACTAGGCCCGCCTTGTCATGCTCATTCGAAAAACAGGCTGACGGTTCCGTAAGGACCGAAGTCGCCGACGATCGTGTCCCCGTGGCGGGCTTCGACAGGGCGGATGAACGAACCCGCGAGCACGATCTGCCCCGCCTCGATGCCGTCCCCATACTGCGCCAGCCGGTTGGCGAGCCAGGCGACCCCGCGGGCGGGCTGATTGAGCACGCCGGCACCCAGCCCCGTCTCCTCCACTTCGGCATTGCGGCTGACGATCGCGCCCATCCAGCGCATGTCGATCTGATCCGGCCGAACGGCGCGGCCGCCGGTAACGATGCCGGCATTGGCGGCGTTGTCGGAAATCGTGTCGAACACCGTCCGCGCCTTCTTCGTTTCCGGATCGACGCGCAGAATGCGGGTATCGAGGATCTCCAGCGCAGGCGTCACATAATCTGTGGCGTTCAGCACGTCGAAGACGGTAACGCCCGGCCCCTTCAGCGGCGCCTTCATGACAAAGGCGATCTCGGCCTCGATGCGCGGCTGGATGAAGCGATCCTTCGGAACGGTGGCGCCATCCTCGAAGACCATGTCGTCGAAGAGAACACCGGAATCCGGAATGTCGATGTTGAGGGCATACTGCATAGCCTTGGAGGTCAGGCCGATTTTCCAGCCGATGACCCTGCGCCCTGCGGCGACCTTGCGCTTCACCCAGGACGCCTGGATGGCATAGGCGTCATCCATGTCGATGCCGGGATGGGCAAGCGACAGCAGACCGGTCTGAACCCGTGTGCGCTCTGCCTCGTCGAGCCTGGCGGCGGCGGCTTCGATCTCTTCATGTGTCAGCATGTCAGGCCTCGTCAGCGATCGTGTTTCTAAGGATCCCCAGGCCATCCGCCTCGACTTCGACCACATCCCCCGGCTTCAGCCAGATCGGCGGATCGAAGCGGGCGCCAGCCCCGGTCGGCGTGCCGCAGACGATCACATCGCTCGGCACAAGCGTGGTGAAAGTCGAGATGTAGTTGATGATCTTGCGGAAGGAAAAGATCATCCGGCTGGTACGGTCGCTCTGGCGCACCTCGCCATTGACCCGCGTTTCGAGCTTGATGTCGGCGATCTGGCTCTCATCCACGAACGGAACGAGCCAGGGGCCGATCGATCCAGTGCGGTCGAAATTTTTCCCCTGGGTCACATTGAACTTGGCATGCCGTACCCAGTCGCGAATGGTACCTTCATTACACAGGGTTAGCGCCGCGATGTGATCGAGGGCATCCTCTTCCGCGATCCTTCGGCCACCCTTGCCGATGACAATGACAATCTCGCCCTCGTAATCGAGCTGCGGGCTTTCCGGTGGACGGATCAACGGTTGCTCGTGACCGGTGAAGGAGCGAGGAAAGCGAATGAACAGCGACGGATTGGCAGGCGCTGCCTGCCCGTCCTTGTACTCTTCGTTGCGGTCGGGAAAATTCACGCCGACGCAGATCAGCTTCTCCGGCGCGGGGATCGGGATTTCGAAGGTTATCTCGGACAGCGCCATGTCCGCCTTGTCGCCGACATGGCGCTCGGCAAGCGTGGCGAGCGCATCGTCTGCAATCACCTCACCCAGCGTCGGATATTGTCCCGCATATCGCGTGGAAAGGTCGACGATACCGTCCTCGACGACCAGACCGAAGCCTTGCCGGCCTGTCGACGTGCTGAAGCTCAGAAAACGGGGATAGGACATGCACGTGCTCCTCACTCGACGCCGCCGAGGCAGACATACTTGATTTCGGTGAACTCCTCGATGCCGTAACGCGATCCCTCGCGTCCGAGGCCTGACAGCTTCACACCGCCAAAGGGGGCCTCAGCAGTCGAGATCAGCCCAGTGTTGACGCCGACCATCCCGTATTCCAGGGCCTCAGCTACACGGAACACACGGGCCAGATCCTTCGCGTAGAAATAGGAGGCGAGCCCGAATTCGGTGTCATTCGCCTGAGCAATGACATCCGCTTCGTCCTCGAACCGGAACAGCGGAGCGAGCGGCCCGAAGGTTTCTTCCCTCGCCACCATCATCGTACGGGTGACGCCGGCGATGACGGTTGCCTCGTAGAAGTGGCCACCGAGCTGATGACGCCGGCCCCCGGCCAGGACCCGTCCGCCCTGCGCGCGTGCATCCGCGACATGCTCCTCGACCTTGGCGAGCGCATTGCCGTCGATCAGCGGGCCGAGCGTGACGCCCTCGTCGAAGCCGTTACCCGTCTTCAGGCGGCCGACCGCCTTCGCCAGCTTTTCGGCGAAGACATCATAGACGCGGCCTTGGACATAGATTCGGTTGGCGCAGACGCAGGTCTGGCCGTTGTTGCGGAATTTCGCAATCAGCGCGCCGTCGACCGCCGCATCGAGATCTGCGTCGTCGAACACGATGAAGGGGGCGTTGCCGCCAAGTTCCAGTCCCAGCTTCTTGATGGTCGGTGCCGACTGCCTGTAAAGCTCCGCTCCCACCTCGGTAGAGCCGGTAAAGGTGAGCTTGCGCACGACAGGACTGGACGTCAGTTCCGCACCGATCACGCGGGCAGAGCCGGTGAGCACGCTGAACAGCCCCCTCGGCAAGCCGGCGCGTTCGGCGAGGATGGCGAGTGCAATAGCCGAGAATGGAGTCTGCGAAGCCGGTTTCAGAACCATGGCGCAACCGGCAGCAAAAGCAGGACCCGCCTTGCGGGTGATCATCGCATTCGGAAAATTCCACGGCGTGATCGCAGCCACCACGCCGATCGGCTGCTTCATGATCAGGATGCGCTTGTCCTTCTGGTGACCTGGGACAATATCGCCGTAAAGCCGCCGTGCCTCTTCGGCAAACCACTCGATGAAGGAGGCACCATAGGCGATTTCACCCTTGGCCTCGGCGAGCGGCTTGCCCTGTTCGAGGGTCAGGATCCGGCCGAGATCATCCTGGCTGGCCATGACCAGTTCGTACCAGCGGCGCAGAATGACGCTGCGCTCCTTCGCGGTCCGGCCGGCCCATTCCACCTGCGCCACCCTGGCCGCCTCAATCGCAGCGCGGGTTTCCTCGGCGCCGAGATTGGGCACGCGCCCGATGATCTCACCGGTTGCGGGATTGTCCACCGCGATGGAACTGGCTGGATCGGCCTCGATCCAGTCACCGCCGACGAGAGCGGCTTGGCGGAAGAGTGTCGGGTCATTGAGCTGCATGAACTGGCCTTGCTGAGAGGAACGGACGGGCAGCACGTGTATCGTGCTGCCCCCGAAGGGACGAGGTCAGGGCGCGATGATCGGCTGCGCCTTGAGGTCGGGCTCACGGACTTCCGCTCCTGCAAACAGGCTCCCGTGCTCGAACCAGGAGCGCGGCGCCGGGGCGCCCCAGAGCGTCTGGCGCTGCGGATCCTTCAGGTCCCATTTGATCGGCTCCAGATCGGGATCAACGGTCTGGTAGTCCGAGCAATAGATCTCGATGCGGTGGCCGTCCGGATCGAGGATGTAGAGGAAGAAGGCATTCGAGATGCCGTGGCGGCCAGGGCCCCGCTCGATATTGGCGACCCAGCCGGTCGTCGACATCAGGTCGAGCAGGTCGATGATGTTGAGCGGCGTCGGCACCCAGAAGGCCGTGTGATGTAGACGCGGACCCTTGCCATTGGTGAAGGCGATGTCGTGTACGCCACCCTTCCGGTGGGTCCAGGCGGCCCACAGACGACCCGTCTCTTCATCGGCGGTATATTCGGTGACCCGGAAGCCGATCTCGTTGTAGAAGGCAACGCTTTCATCGACATTCGGCGAGAAGCAGTTGAAGTGATCGATGCGCAGCGGCTTGACGCCGCGATAGAGCGCATACTTCTGATGGATCGGCGGCAGGCGGTCCATCTTCGCGTAGAATTCCAGCGGTGTGCCATGCGGATCGCGGGTGCGGAAGGTCCGCGCCTGGTAGGGCCGCTCGACCCACTGGACACCGAGCCCCTTGCCGTCGAAGAAGCGCGCCGCCTTGTCCAACTCGGCTTCGTCAAAGACCTTGAAGCCGAGATCCCGCGCTTCCGCCTTGTCGGACTTGCGCAGCACGATGCAGTGGTGGCCGCGCTCTTCCATGGCACGCAGATAGATCGCATCCGAGGTTTCGTCGGTCACCTGCAGGCCGAGCGTGTCGACGTAGAAGGCGCGAGAACGGGCGAGATCGGTCACGCCGAATTCCACGTGGCTGAGGCGCACGATGTTGAAGGGCGGGTAGAGATTGGGTTCCGGTAGTGCCATGATGTCCTCCTCCGGCCTGCGGTTGGCGCCCCAGGCATCGATCGTGTCGTATGGTTTTCAGCCGCCGAGCTTCTGGATGGCGTGCGGCTTTGTGGCGAAAGCGATGTTCTTGGTTTCCATGTAGAAATCGAAGGACCAGTCACCGCCGTCGCGGCCGATCCCGGAATTCTTCACGCCGCCGAACGGCGTGGGCAGGTGCCGGACGTTTTCCGAATTCACCCAGATCATCCCGGCCTCGAGATGCTCGGTAAAGCGGAAGGCCCGCGTCACGTCGGATGTCCAGAGATAACCGGTCAGGCCGTATTGCACGTCGTTGGCAAGCGTGAGGGCCTCCTCCTCGTCGCGGAAGGGGATCGCCGTCAGCACAGGGCCGAAGATTTCCTCCTGCGCGATGCGCATCTGATTGTTGGCGCCGGTAAACAGCGTAGGAGAAACGTAGCAGCCGCCCCCGGGACCATCGAACTTCGCGCCGCCGGCCGCGACCTTGGCCCCTTCCCACTTGCCGATTTCGATGTATTCCAGCACCTTCTTCTCGTGCACGGGATGGATCAGCGGCCCAATGACAGTCTGCGGGTCGAGCGGATGGCCGACCTTGATGCTCTTGGCCTTTTCCGCGACCATGGCCGTGAACTGGTCGTAGATCTTCTCCTCGACCAACAGTCGCGACGAGGACGTGCAGCGTTCGCCGTTCAGCGAATAGATCATGAAGACGGCTGCATCGGCAGCCCGCTCCAGGTCGGCATCGGCAAAGACCACGACCGGGTTCTTGCCGCCGAGCTCAAAATGCACGCGCTTCAACGTATCGGCGCCCTGCTTCATGATCATCGAACCGGTGCGGCTCTCGCCGACAAAGCCGATTGCCTTGATCAGCGGATGCTCCGTCAGCGCCTTGCCGGCATCTTCGCCGAAACCGTTGACGAGGTTCCAGACACCCTTGGGCAGGCCGGCCTCTTCGGCAATCTCGACGAGAAGACGCGCCGTCAGTGGCGAAAACTCGGCGGGCTTGTGGACGATCGTGCAGCCGGCAGCGAGCGCGGGCGCGATCTTCCAGGTCGACAGCATGAATGGGGTGTTCCAGGGCGTGATAACACCCACAGGACCGATCGGAACGCGGGTGGTCAGGTTCACCTGCCCCGGCGCTCGCAAGGACTTGCCGTCACGCGCTTCCGGCGCACGATCCGCGAAGAAGCGGAAGTTTTCCGCCCCGCGCAGCGCCGCCTTGGCCATGAACTTCAGCGATTGTCCGGTATCCATGCACTCGACGAACGCGATCTCTTCCGCCCGCGCTTCGATCGCATCCGCGATCTTGTGCATCAGCTTCTTGCGGGCATCGCCGGGCATGGCAGCCCACTCGGCGAATGCCGCCTTCGCCGCCTTTGCCGCGAGATCGATATCCTGGGCCTTGCCGCGCGCCACCTTGGCCAAAACACCGAGATCAACCGGCGAAATGGTCTCGAAGGTCGAGCCGTCGAGAGCGTCGAGATCCTCGCCGCCGATGCGGTTCTTTACGCCGCCTTCGAACGTCTTCAGATAGGCCTTGGCCTTGTTCAGATTGTCTTCAAACGATGCCATGCACCCGTCTCCCTGGACTGCTGCGCGCCGAGCCGGCGCCGTATGTCTTTGTCTGTCGTCAACTGGTCTTCTGTCGAAGCCGCGGATGAATGGCGTTCTTCTTCCAGCTCAGATCCGCGTCGATCTCGCGGATTTCGAGCGACAGCATGAAATGCGGCGTCTCGAACCGCTCCGAAAGAAAAGCGCTGACAGCGGCGAAGATGGCCTCGCCCGTCCGCTTGCGGTCCGCTTCACTGCGCCCCTTGCCGATGCGCAGCGACATGTCGATGAAGCTGTTTTCCTCGAGCAGGTCGGCCACCGTATAGACGTCGGCGCGAAAGCCACGCACGCGGATCGCGCCGAGCTCGAAGAGGCCTGTCTCCATAATCGTTTGATGGATCAGCTTCGCCAATGCGTTCAAGTCGACCAAATCCTCGAGATTGGCCGAGTAGTCGAATGTGAAATGCGGCATGGTTCCTCCCGCCGTTTATACTTAACATGTTAAATTATAGCTGCCGCCTGTCAAGACGGAATTTGCGTTCGACGGAGGGTTTGCAAATTCAATCGAACTTCCGCATAGAGGATCAATGACAAAGCCCGTAAACAAGGCCCTGGAGCTCACGCAGGACGCGCTGCTGCCGCGCAACACCAGGCGGTCTCTGCCGATTGCGCTGTTGCGGGCGCGCGAAGCGGTGATGACGCATTTTCGTCCCATGCTGGCCGCCCATGACCTAACCGAGCAGCAATGGCGGGTCATCCGCATCCTCGGCGAGAACGGCACGGTCGACGCGTCGGAAGTGGCCGAACGGGCCTTCATCCTCGCCCCGTCCCTCACCAGGATCATCAAGTCGCTTGAAGAGCGCGGACTGATCGCCAAGGAACGCGACGAGGCGGACGGTCGCCGGGTCTTGCTGAAGATCACCCAGGTCGGACTGGGGATCATCGAGGAAGTGACACCGGAAAGTCGCGTGATCTACAGCGAGCTTGAGCGGAAGTTCGGCGAGGAGAAGATCAATCTCCTCCTCGACCTTCTCGGAGAGCTGTCGGACTCGATGGACCCCCGGTAGTCGCATTTTAGGACCTGCGCCCGCACGATTGACCCTCAGAGCGAAGCGAGACCCGCATCCAGAGCCGATAGGATCTTGGCAACATCGGCCGCCGTGACGATCAGCGGCGGAGACAGGATGATGTTGTTGCCGGAGACACGCACCATCACGCCGGCCTCGTAGGCCACCCGATGCACCTTGCCGATGCTCTTCTTGTCGATCGGCACCTTCGAGCCGCGATCTGACACGAGTTCGAGCGCGCACATCAGCCCCTCGCCGCCACGCACATCGCCAACGACCTGGTGCTTCGCCATCAGCACCTGCAGGCCGGCAAAGAGCTCATACCCACGCATCGCCGCATTGCCAGCCACTTGTAGCCGTTCCGTTTCTTTCAGGCAGGCGATGGCGGCAGCGGCACCGACAGGATGACCCGAATAGGTATACCCGGAACCGATCGCTCCCTTGCCGGATGTGTCCTTCTCGAACACTTCTGCCACGGCATCCGCCACCATGACCGCCCCGAAGGGGAAATAGCCGTTGGTGATGGCCTTGGCTGAGCAGAGCAGGTCGGGTTGTACGCCCCAATGCCGGGATCCGGACCAGCTTCCTGTGCGCCCGAAGGCCGTGATCACCTCGTCGGCGATCAACAGGATGCCGTATCTCGAGCAGATCGCCCTGACGCCTGGCATGAAGCTCTTGTGCGGCGGGATGACACCGCCGGCACCCAGCACCGGCTCCATGATGAAGGCGGCGATTGTCGAGGGATCCTGGAATTTGATCTCATCCTCGATCGCCGCGAGGCAAAGCTGCGCCAGCCGCTCCGGATCCGTCTCGTTGAACGGGTTGCGATAGGTATAGGGTGCAGGCGTGTGGAAACAGCCGGGCATCAGCGGTTCGTACTGGGTCCGGAAATTCGCATTGCCGTTGACCGAGGCGCCGAGGGTGTGGGTGCCGTGATAGCCCTTCTTGAGGCTCAGGAACTTGACCCGTCCGGCTTCGCCCCGGATCTTGTGGTACTGGCGGGCGAGGCGCAGAGCAATCTCGACACTGTCCGATCCGCCAGAGGTGAAGAAAGCCCGCGACAAGCCGTCCGGGGCAAAGAAATCAGCCAGCATCTCTGAGAGCTCGATGACGTTGTCGTTCGTCGTGCCGCGGAAGATCGAATAATAGGGCAACCGGTCTAGCTGCGCCGCAATTGCCTTTTTCACAGGCTCGCAGGAATAGCCGAGATTGACGTTCCACAAGCCGCCGACGGCATCCACCAGGCGATGACCGTCGACATCAACGATCTCGACACCCTCCGCTTCGACGATGATGTCGGGCGGGTTGGCCAGGCTCTCTGCCGGATGCGCCATCGGATGCCAAAGGCGCCGTGCGTTGTTTTCCTTGAGATAGTTGGAGGTCTTCATTCGCTTAGTTTCCCTGTGCGAGCATATCGAGCGCAAGCGCGTAGCTCTCGCCCGGACGCGTGACATCGAAATGGACATGCGGCATGCCGACCGCGACGGCGCCTTTCAGGTTCTTGCTCTGGTCATCGACGAAGACACAGTCGCGCGCCTCGATTTCCAACCCCTCGGTCACGAAGTGGAAGGCCCGGGGATCGGGCTTGAGGATCCCCGTATAGGTCGCATCGACAATCAGGTCGAAATCGGCGAGGAAAGGCAGCCTGGACCGGAAATCCTTGCCATAGAACAGATCGAGCTCGTTCGAGAGGATCGCGAGCCCGTAGCCGGACGCCTTCGCCCGCCGGATCGCGTCGAGCGCTTCCGGGCGGATGACTGCTTCCGGATCGGCTCCGCGTAAACGGCCGACGAATTCCGGGAATTCGGTCCAGGTCTCGCCGATAAGGGCACCGGTTTCCCGCATGCGTAAGGCCCAGTAATCCCGCTCGGTCATCTCTCCGGCCTGCATTGCCCGCCAGGGCTCGTCGCCCGCAGGATCGAAAGGACCGTGCCACGTCAGCGTGCCGGCTGGCAGACCAAGTGCCGCCTCAGACAGGGCATGTGTTTCAAACAGTGTCTTGGAGATTACTCCGCCGAAGTCGAGAACCAGCGCGCGCATCAAAGCTTGATCCATGCCGTTTTGAGGTCGAGATACTTGTCGAAGGCATGGAGAGACTTGTCGTGTCCGTTGCCCGACTGTTTGACACCGCCCAGTGGCACCGTGAGGTCCGAACCGCCATAGGTGTTGACATGCACCAGCCCCGCCCGGATCCTGCGCACCATCCGGTGGGCGCGCGACAGGTTCGACGTCCAGACTGCTGCTGCGAGGCCGTAGTTGACATGGTTGGCAAGCGCCACGGCCTCCTCCTCGGTGTCGAACGGCGTGACCGCGAGAACCGGCCCGAAGACCTCTTCCTGGAAGACGCGATCATCCTTCACCGCATCGGCGATGATGGCGGGCGCCATATAGAAACCGCCGGTCTCCTCCAGGATCCGTTCTCCGCCGATCACCTTGCGTCCCTGGCTGCGCGCTTCCGCAACGAATTGCAGGTTCTGCCTCAATTGCCGCTCTGAATTGACCGCCCCGGACTGGGTTGATGTGTCTAGCGGGTTTCCAACTTTGATCGACGCGGCATGCGCCGCAAGTTTCTCGACGAACTCCTGATGGATATGACCTTCAACGAGGAGACGCGAACCGGCGATACAAACCTGGCCCGAATTGCGGAAGATGCCATGGGCTGAGACTTTCGCGGCCTCATCCAGGTCTGGCGCATCCGCGAACACGATGTTCGGCGACTTGCCGCCAAGCTCCAGATAGACCCGCTTGAGGTTCGACCGTGCCGCCGCCTCGAGCAGGCGCCGTCCCGTCGGCCCCGATCCGGTGAAGACCAGGACATCGACATCCATGGACTCCGCGATCCGCGCACCGACGACTGCCCCCTGCCCAGTCACCACGTTGAACACGCCCGCCGGCATACCGGCCTCAAGCGCCAGTTCGGCCACACGCAGCAAAGTGAGCGAGGCAGTTTCCGCAGGCTTCAGCACCATGGTGCAGCCTGCAGCGAGAGCCGGACCGAACTTCCAGGCACCGATCATCAGGGGAAAGTTCCACGGCACGATCGCACCCACAACACCAGCCGGTTCACGATGGACAAGCCCGAGGAAAGCCTGATCCGTCGGAGCGATTTCGCCGAACAGCTTGTCGACGGCTTCCGCGTAATATCGGATCGTGGCAGCCGCCGACATCGGCTCCGCCTTCAGCGCCATGCCGATCTCCGTGCCGTTTTCGCGGACGCCGAGAACTGCGATCTCCAGGGCCTTTGCCTCGATCAGATCGGCCCACTTCACCAGGATCTTCTTGCGCGCTGCAGGCGGCAACTCGGACCAGACGCCGCTGTCGAAGGCACGTCGGGCAGCGAAGATCGCCGCATCGGTATCCTCCAGCGTTCCGCGCGCCATCGTCGTCAGCACCCCTCCATCGATCGGCGAGATGACTGTCATGGTTCCACCATCCGAGGCCGGCACACGCTCCCCGTTGATCACGTGCCGGAAAGGCTCGAGTGACGCGGCGCGCAATGCGTCGATGTGGTCCTGCTTCATGATGGGCTGCCTAGCTACGGTTCGTTATTTACACCACCGGTTTATATAATGCTTGGCAAAAACGTCCGGGTCAACCCCGCCTGCGCAGCGAGCGCAGGCAGGCGTTACATCAGGTCGAAGAATGGATTACATGCAGCAGGGATCAGGCGCCCGCCTGACCAATCCGGTTTGCCGCAGCCAGGAATGCCGCCGGGGGACGACCACCGGTGCCCCGGTGGACCGCCTCCACCTCGCGGAAAAGCGCCTCGATCGTCTGGCGCCTGAGATCATTCGTCATGCGGTGTGCGGGGGTCGCGACGGCGAGTGCCCCGACAGGCAGGCTTTCGGCGTCGAAGACCGGCACGGCCATGCCATAGACATCATCCTCATTGGTCTGATCAGCCTCGGCATAACCGGTCAGCCGGACCTCCTGAAGCCGCACGCGGATGACGTTGCCGTCCGTCAACGTCCGTGACGTCTTTGCCTTCAACGTCTCGCTGAGCACACGGTCGACGAATTCAGGAGGCGAGAATGCTAGGAAAGCGAGCCCCGACGCGGTACTGTGCATCGGCAGGATCTCGCCGGCAACCAGCGAAACACGGCTACCGCGATTGCTCTCGGACACCCCGATGGTGGCCAGCGCCCGGCCGGAGATCAGGGACGCATGGGCCGTCTCGCCCAGCTCCGCCGAAATGGCGTCCAGAGAATGCTGATAAACCGAGGTAACCGGAAACGCCGTCTCTCGCACCCGCGCCAGGCGCAGAACTCCGGCGCCCAGGCGATAGAGTCGGGCACTTCCCCGCTGCTCCAGCAAACCCTGGTCACACATGACCACCAGCATGCGATGCACCGTCGCCTTGTCGATCCCGGACCGGCGAGCCAGTTCGGAGAGACCGATCTCCGGTTCGGCCTCGGAGAAATAATCGAGCAATGAGAGGGCTTTGGCGACAGTGGAGGACATGAAGATGCTTACCCGTGCACGAGCTTCAAGCGTTGCGAGCCAAACTTTATTGACGACAAGCAAGGCAGAAGGTATATTTGAACTACTGGTGATAATAATAAACCACAGAGGGACCTGTCAATGCTGAAAACCAAGTTCGCCGCCCTTTTGCTGGCTGCCGCAACCGCAGCCGGACCTGTATACGCAGACTACCCCAATCGCCCCGTCAGTTTCGTCGTTCCGTTCCCGCCGGGAGATCTTGAGGATGTCCTCACGCGCATGATCGCCGAGGATTTCCAGAAAAAGTACGGAGTGGCGACAGCAGTCGTCAACAAGCCTTCCGAGGGCGGCCCGTTTCCAGGAGCGGCCGAAGTCGCGTCCGCACCGGCCGATGGATACACAATCGGGTCCTTCGTCGTCGATATCCCCGTCGTCGGCCCGGATGTCGGGGTAGCGGGCCTCAATCCCGATCCCTTTGAGCCGCTCGGCATCTTCCTGACCTACCCCTTCGTGATTGCGACCGCTTCCGATTCTCCCTTTTCGACGATGAAGGAACTGGCAGAATACTCAAAGACCGAGCCACAGTTGCTCGGCCATTTCGGCGCCTTCCTTCTCCCGACGCAGGCCACGCTGGCCGCCGCGAAGGAAATGGGTTTCGAATGGGGCGGTGAAGCCTCCGCCGCAGCACTCGACTGCAACTCCCTGGCCTCCGGTGATTTTGACGTGATCAACACGACCATCCAGCAGCTTCTCCCCTGCCTGGACAAGGTCAAGATTCTTGCCACAATCACCGATGCCCCCATCGCCGTGGTTCCCGACGCACCGACCCTGGCTTCGACCGCACCGGATCTGAACATCTCGCTCTGGAATGGCTTGTTCGTTCACAAGGACACGCCCAAGGACGTGCGCGAGAAGATCATCGCCACCGCCAAGGAAACAATGGCATCAGAAAGGGCAATGGAACTCGCCAAGCGAACGGGTGCGATTGTCTACTGGATGGACGAGGCAGAGGCGCGCGCGCGTATCGCATCCGATATCGAGGTCTCGAAGCGCATTTCGGGCATGCTCGCCGAATAGTCGGACACCGTCTGCGGCAAGCGCCGAGGCGAGTTCGCCCATGAACGCTGTTCGGCCCTTGCCCGTCCCCGACTTCCCATTGATGCACAGAACGCCGGCCGAACGCGACATGAGCGGCCGACGCTCACTTGCGCTCGATGTCGAGATGGAGATTGGCCAGTTGAGCTCTTCTGAAGATAACAAACCCCACGTCTTTCCAGAGGCCCGCAAGCCGGGAGAGATTCTCTTTGCGACGATCACCATCGTGATCGCCATGGCCCTGCTCGCCTCGGTGCCGTGGCAGACTGCCTGGCTCCCGGGCAAGGGCTTCGCCTCCCAGCCACGCTTCTGGCCGGTGCTGTCCCTGAGCGGCATGGTGCTGTTTGGCCTCCTCAATGCCTTTTCACGGGCCCGCGTCACCCGCACGCCGGGTCGCTGGCAGGAGGCACTCGTCTGGCTGCGTTCCCTGGAATTCATAGGCTGGTATCTGCTCTACGTCATCGCCATACCGTTGATCGGATATCTGCTGGCAACGATCCTGTTCTGCTCGGGGCTGGCACTTCGCCTCGGCTACCGCGGCTCAGCCGTTGTGACCGCGGCGGTGTTCGGCTTCATGGTGGTGCTGTTCTTCAAGACCATCATGAACGTGAAGATCCCGGGCGGGGCGCTCTACGAACTTGCCCCTGAGCAACTTCGCTACTTCCTCCTCCGTTATTTCTGAGAGCCCCATGGACACGTTGCTTTCAAGTATTGAACTTCTGGCCCGCTGGGATGTCTTTGCCGCCCTCCTGATCGGTTCGATCGGTGGCGTATTGGTGGGCTCCATGCCCGGCGTCGGCGCAGCAGTGGCCATCGCCATCGTGCTGCCGGTGACATTTTCGCTGGAACCAATTGTCGGATTGACCGCCCTGCTCGGGATCTACGGTTCGTCGATGTTTGGGGGCGCGATCCCGGCGATCCTCGTCAACACCCCGGGGACCCCCGTCAATGCGCTGACGACCTATGACGGTTACCCCATGACGAAGCGCGGTGAAGCCCGCAAGGCCTTGAGCCTTGCCTATTCCGCGTCCTTCTATGGAGCTTTGTTCTCCATTGCTGCCCTGATGCTGCTGGCACCGGTGCTTGCCAGGATCGCACCGATGTTCGGCGCCCGCGAGATCTTCCTGGCGGCCCTGCTCGGCATCGTTCTCGTGATCATCACCCACCGTGGTCAGGTCCTGCCGGCCGCGATCCTCGCCTTCCTCGGCATCTTCCTCCAGACCATCGGCATTGAGTCGACGGCCTACACGCAGAGATTCACATTCGACCAGCCCTGGCTTCAGTCCGGCGTCGATCTTATCGTTGTTGTGCTCGGCCTTTTTGCCATCAGCCAGGCCCTCGTGCTGGTGATGAGCAAGGATAAGCCGATTGAACTTCCTCACGTTGAGAAAGTCGGCTTCTTCCAGCAGATGCGCGATTTGTGGATCTTCAAGCGCGTCGCGACCGTCGCATCCTCGTTCGGCGTGATCTGCGGCATGATCCCCGGCGTCGGTGAATTCATGTCCCAGTTCCTGTCCTATGCCTATGCGCAGCGGACCTCGAAGACCCCGGAACTGTTCGGCAAGGGCAATCCGGAAGGCATCGTCGCATCCGAAGCCGCCAACAATTCAGTACCTGCTGCCGCCATGATTCCGCTCCTGGCCCTCGGCATCCCGGGCGAGGAACTGACGGCAATGATGCTCGCGGTCTTCTATGTGCACAACGTCATTCCCGGCCCGCAGCTCTTCGCCCAGCATCTCGATTTCATCTACGCGCTCTACATCTGCCTGTTCCTGCTGAACGTCATTGTCGTCATCTTCCTCTTTTTCTCGACGGCGACGTTGATGAAAGTCATGCTGATCCCCAACCGTTTCCTGGGCATCATGATCCTGACGTTCAGTCTGATTGGCGTCTACACGCTGCGCAACTCGCTGACCGACGTCGTCATCGCCTCCGCTTTCGGCTTCTTCGGCTTCATCCTGAAACGCCTCGATCTGCCCACATCGCCGATCATCCTGGGCATCGTCCTCGGCAAACTGATGGAAGACCGCTTGAGAACAGCAATGGCGCGTGTGCGCGATCCTTGGGACTTCATCGACCGTCCCATCGCCTTCATCCTGTTCTTGATGATCGTTCTGGCGCTCGCGGTTCACGCATGGACCGTCATCAAGGACACCAGATCTGCAAAGGGAAAAATCCCGCATGGCTGACCTGATGGACCGCCGCCGTGCCCTGCTCGGCCCAAACGTCTCGACCTTTTACGACGAACCCGTTCATGTCGTGCGAGGGGAAGGCGTTTGGCTTTGGGATGCCGGTGGCCGCCAATATCTCGACTGCTACAACAACGTGCCGCATGTCGGTCACTGCAATCCCCGGGTCGTCGAGGCGATCTGCCGGCAGGCTGCGACGCTGAATACTCACACCCGCTATCTGCACGAAGGTATCCTCGATTATGTCGAGCGCCTGACTGCCACCTATCAAGATCCGCTGAAGACTGCGATCCTGACCTGCACGGGCTCTGAGGCAAATGATATCGCGCTGCGCATGGCAGAAGCGATGACCGGCAAACGGGGCATCATCGCAACCGATGCCACCTATCACGGCAACACGACGCTCGTGAGCCATCTTTCCAAGAGCAACGTGCCGGAAGTCGGCTTCGGCCTCGGCCAGTACCTCCGGCACGTCCAGGCACCCGACAGCTATCGAATTCCCGATCCGGATGGCCAGCGCTTTGCCGCAAAGGTGCAGGAAGCAATCGACGACCTGGAAAAGAGCGGCATCGGCTTTGCCGCGCTGATTGTCTGCCCGCTGTTCCTCAATGAAGGATTTCCCGCACAGGCACCGGGCTGGCTGCAACCGGCAGCAGAAGCGGCCCGCCGTGCCGGCGGCCTGCTGATCTGCGACGAGGTGCAATCCGGCTTCGGCCGGTCCGGCACGCATTTCTGGGCCCATCAGAAACAGGGCGTCGTCCCCGATATCGTGACCATGGGCAAACCCATGGGCAATGGCCACCCCGTTGCGGGCCTCGTCACCAGCGCCGAGATCATGGCCCGCTTCCGCATGTCCTTCCGCTATTTCAACACCTTTGGCGGCAATCCCGTCAGCTGCGCTGCCGCCATAGCGGTGCTCGAGGAATTGCAGGAGAAGAGGCTCCAGGCGCATGCCGAGAAGATCGGACGTCTGGCACATCATCGCCTGACCGAGCTGGCTGACAAATACGAGATCATCGGCGATGTCAGGCAGTCCGGCATGGTCTTCGGTGCCGAATTCGTTCTCGATCGCGAGAGCAAGGAGCCTGCGGTTGCCTTCGCCGACCGGGTCGTCAACCAGATGCGCCAGCGCGGCATCATCCTGTCTAAACTGGGACGTCACAAGAATACGCTGAAGATCCGTCCGCCGATGCCCTTTGCTGAAGAGCACCTCGACCTGCTGATGACGACGCTCGATGAGGTCATCGGCGAGGCGGTGGGTGCGACATGAGCGCTACGGTAGAGGCCTCCCTGGCCGTCTGGGGACTGACGGATGCCGACTGCGAATTCGTCGCCGGGCGGGAAAACCGGGTCTATCATGTCAGGTCAGCTCGGGGGGAGTATGCGCTTCGCGTCAAGCGGCCGGGTTACCGCGAAATGGACGAACTCGTCGCCGAACTGCATTGGCTGGAAGCCATGGAAAAGGCGGGGCTGCATGTGCCGCGGCCACTGCCGTCACGCAATGGCCGGCTTCTCGAATGCGTCGACACCTTCTACGTCGATGTCATCAGCTGGCTGCCAGGCACGCCCCTTGGAAAAAGCCGCCAGCCGCTCGCCCTGAAGGATCGCTGGGGCGCCTTCCACGCCATCGGTGCGGAAATGGCTGGACTGCACTCAGCATGTGATGCCTGGCAGCGTCCAACCGAATTCAAGCGCTGCCACTGGGACATGGAAGGCCTCCTGGGTGAGACGCCCGTCTGGGGCCGGTTCTGGGACAACCCCACGCTTTCAACGGCTACGAAGTCGCTGTTCCTTCGCTTCCGCCAGATGGCACGGGAGCAGCTTACAGGCATGGCGCCGGCCCTGGATTACGGTCTGATCCACGCGGATCTCGTCCGCGAAAACGTATTGCTTGACGACGGAACCATCAGGATCATCGATTTCGACGACGGCGGTTTCGGCTTTCGCCAATTCGACATGGCCACCGTCCTGTTGAAGAACAGGTCGGAGCCGGACTACCACGATCTCAAGGCGGCGCTGGTCGAAGGTTATCACAGCCGCCGTGCACTCGATCTCGCCGAACTGGATCTGTTCATTGCGATCCGGGCCTTGTCCTATGTCGGCTGGATCGTGCCGAGGATGGACGAGCCGGGCGGCGCGCTGCGCAACGAGCGCTTTGTGGCCGAAGCACACGACCTTTGTACTGCCTTTTTCCAATAAGCCTGAATGGCAAAGGGGGAACCATGAAAAAGACAATTCTGGTCATCGGCACCTTCGACACCAAGGCGCCGGAGCTCGCTTACCTGATCGAGCGCATCGAGGCTCAGGGTGGCGCCACGCTCGCCATGGATGTCAGCATCCTCGGAGACACCGCTTTTCCGGTGGCGGTGAGCAAACATCAGGTGGCCGAAGCAATCGGCACGACGATCGCCGAGCTGGTCGCCCTCGGCGAGGAGGGCGAAGCCTTTGAACGGATGAGTGCCGGAGCGGCGGTGATGACAAGGCGCCTCTTCGACGAGGGGCGCATCGACGCAATGATCGCTCTCGGCGGCACCATGGGCACGGACCTCGCGCTCGATTGTGCGCAGTCTCTGCCAATCGGCGTTCCGAAATACATCGTCTCCACGGTAGCAGGCTCTCCTCTGATTGCCGCCGAACGCATGGCGGCCGACGTGCAGTTCATCCTCTGGGCCGGCGGGCTCTACGGCCTCAATCCCCTGTGCAAGTCGTCACTGAGCCAGGCGGCCGGTGCAGTCCTCGGCGCGGCCCGCGCGGTCGAGCCCCCCTCCTTCGACCGCCCCGTCGTCGGCATGACATCGCTCGGCTCCTCCTGCCTCAGATACATGAAGCGGCTGCATCCGGAACTGACGAAGCGCGGCTACGACGTGGCCGTCTTCCACACGACCGGCATGGGCGGCATGGCATTTGAGAGGCTGGCTTCCGAAGGTGTCTTCGCCTGTGTCATGGACTTCTCCCTGCAGGAATTCGTCAATGTCCAGCACGGCTCGCTTGTCAGCGCTGGAACCGACCGCCTGTCCGGCGCCGGCCGCAGCCGCACACCGCAGCTGGTGGCGCCCGGTGCGGCCGACATTCTCGACCTCGCCGGCTGGCAGGACATTCCTGACCGGTTCAGGGATCGTCCCTTCCATCAGCACAACCGCCTGATCAAGAACGTCGCATTCAACGTTGAGGAACGCCGTCACCTCGCCCGTTCGATTGCCGAACGCCTCGCCGAGGCGGGCGGACCGACGCACTTCCTGCTTCCGAAGGGCGGCATCGAGGAATGGGATCGTGCGGGCGAGGCGGCTCATGATCCGGAGGGCCTGGCGGCCTTCACCGCCGAGATCGAGGCGGCGATGCGGGGACGCGTCGAGATGACAACCTTGGAGTGCCACATCAACGATGCCGAGTTCTGCGACGCCGTGCTGACGAAGTTCGACGCATGGGTCGCCGAGGGCATCGTACCAGCCGGGAGCACCGCGCAATGAACGGTCGATATTCCGGCAAGGTGGCACTGATCTCGGGTGGCGGAACAGGTATCGGGGCAGCAACGGCGCGACGCCTGACACAAGAGGGTGCCAAGGTGATAATCATGGGCAGGCGTCAGGCGCAGCTGAATGAGGTGGCGGAAGCGATCGGGGCGAAAGTCTTCGTCGGAGACACCGCAGATCCGAGCCAGGCCCGGTCGGCCGTTGCGGAAGCCGTCGCGCGCTTCGGCGGCCTCGACGTCGTGGTAGCCAATGCCGGCGGCCATGGTTTTGCAACGATCGCCGAGACCACCGACGACGACTGGACGGACGCCCGCCGGGCAAACCTCGACACGGCATTCGTTCTGCTGCGCGCCGCGATGCCGGAACTGGTGCGCCGAAAGGGTGCGATCGCCGTGACCGCCTCGATCGCCAGCCTCGCGGCCCCTGCCAGCGCATTCGGCTACACGGTTACCAAACATGCCCAGATCGGGCTCGTGCGCTCCATCGCCCGCGATTTTGGCCGCCAGGGAGTGCGCTGCAATGCCGTCTGCCCTGGTTGGGTCACCACGGAAATGGCGGACGCAGAAATGGATGAACTGCGCGCGAAGATGAACCTCGCCACCCGTGAGGAAGCATATAACATCGTCACGCGCGACGTCCCCCTCGGCCGCCCCGCCCATCCCGACGAGGTGGCAAGTGTCATTGCATTCCTCTGCTCGGCGGATGCATCCATGGTCACCGGCGCGACCCTGACCGTGGATGGCGGCTCGACCATCGTCGACGTCCCCACCCTCGCCTTCGGCTGAACGCAGTTCTTCTTATGAAGAACAAATAGGCCGGCATGGCGCCGGCCTATGTCATTTTTGTCAGCTATCCACCAACCTACGCAGCCCGGACCGCGCCCATCCGCATCGATCCCACGACAACCGAAGCGTGTCTGCCGGATGCCTCAAATTGGAACCTGGAGAGAAGTTCGCTGAGCTTGTAGCTCTCCTGCGCGGGGCCCGCCCCCGCCGCACTCATCTCCTCAACCATTGCCGCATTCTGCTGCGTCGCATGGTCCATGTGATTGACCGCCGTGTTCACTTCGGCCAGCCCTGTGGACTGCTCGTGTGCGGCGGTTGCAATTGCATCCATATGAGCATTGATCACCTGCACCAGTTGCTCGATCGTGCTCAGCCCTTCGCCGGTATCACTGACAAGCTTGACTCCTTCCGAGACGGCGACAGCCGAGTTTGTGATCAGCCCCTTGATCTCCTTGGCCGCATTGGCCGAGCGTTGCGCAAGTTCACGCACTTCCTGGGCAACGACGGCAAAACCCTTGCCGGCCTCGCCCGCGCGGGCGGCTTCGACACCGGCATTAAGGGCAAGCAAGTTAGTCTGGAACGCAATTTCAGCGATGATCTGATTGATCTGTCGGGAGGATTCCTCAATCCTCTGCATCGCGCTGACGGCGTTACGCACCACCGCACCCGACTGGTCCGCACGACTACGCGCATCGCGCACCACGTCGCGGGCTTCCGCAGTCCGTTTCGAGGTTGCTACGACATTGGCGGTGATCTCTTCCAGAGCCGCTGCTGTCTCCTCGAGTGAAGCGGCCTGCTGTTCCGTTCGCTTCGCCAGATTGTCCGACGCGTCGAAGATTTCCTTGGAGCCACTGGGCGCATGATTGAGAGCGATGGCGTGTGAATCTGATCGACGAGATGTGTGGCAGAACCCTCTGCTTCGTCCAGCTGCGGGCTAGCGATCTCACGAGATCTGCTTGCGGGCGGGACTGTCGGAAAATTCTGGATCGAGACGAGCCCTCGGCGAAGAAATGCTGTTGAACACGAGATCCAGATGCGCCTCGGCGTAAGAGGCGATGTCTACACTTCGTGCGTCACCGTGAATCAGGAAATCCATCATCAGCGACAGGATCGGGGCGACGATGATCTCGGCATTGGCGGCGGGTGATTGGCGAAACTCGCCCGCCGCAATCCCTTCGTCGAGGATGAGCTGGGTGCGGATCAGCAGCGGCTCGATGACTTCGGCGAAATGTGCATCGATAAGCGCACGAAACCGCATGCCTTCGGCGGTGACGAAGCGCAGCAATTCACGTGTCCGTCTGTCCTGCGCCACTCCGTCATAGGTGAGCAGGAGAAGTGATCGCAGGCGCTCGGCGTGGGACCCCTGCAGTTCGCCCGAGTCTCTCAGCAGGGTTTCGAGCGGCACGGAGATATGTCGGATCATCGCAGCGAACAGATCTTCCTTGGTGGGGAAATACACATAGATAGTCCCCTTGGTAACGCCGACACGATCCGCGATGTCTTCCAGGCGGGTGGCGCTGAACCCCCTCGCCACGAACTCGTCAAACGCTGCGTCGAGGATCTGGATGGGCCGCAGCGCCTTCTGCTCGGCTCGGGTGAGTTTCCGTGTCTTGGCCATATCAATCCGTCCTCATCCAACGCGACCCACAGTTTCATTGACTTTCCAGTCATTCAATGATAGCGCTTGGCTTCCGATCTTCAAGAGGCGATCATGCAACTGCTGCGCTCCCTTTTCCTCGTAACCTCTTGCTGCGTGGCCCTCGCCGCCTGCGCCCCGGAGGATAGGCCGGGCGAAAAGGCCCCGAGACTTGTCGAAACCGTGACAGTTGAGACGGAGCCCTGGTCAGATACTGTATCGAGCACCGGCGAAATACGCGCCCGGGTGCAGTCCGAACTGGCTTTCCGCGTCAGCGGGCGGATCACGGAGCGACTGGCCGATGTCGGCGATCGGGTCAAGGCGGGTCAGGTTCTTGCAAGAATAGATGCCCAGGAACAGCAGGCGGATGTGCAGGTCGCGCTCGCCAGCCTGCAATCCGCAGAGGCGCAACAGACCCAGGCGCAGCAGGCACTCGATCGCCAGGAGAGCCTCTTCACCACAGGCGTGAGCACGCAGGCCGCACTGGACGAGGCGCGAGAAGCACTCTTGCGCGCCCGAGCGACCGTCGCATCTGCGCAAGCCCAGGTGGACACGGCCCGTGACACGTTGGCCCAGACGGAATTGAAGGCGGACGCAGATGGCGTCATTACAACCCGCAATGCAGAGCTAGGCCAGGTCGCGCAGGCAGCCCAGGTAATCTTCACCCTTGCACAGGACGGACCGCGGGACGCCGTGTTCAACGTCGACGAGTCGCTCCTACTCGGCATGGGCCGGGAGTTCGAGCCGCGGGTTGAGATCACCCCGCTCAGCGGCGGCAAAGCCATGGAAGGCACGCTTCGGGAGATCTCTCCGACCATAGACAGGACGACTGGCACCATCCGCATCAAGTTTGCCATCGCGGACGGCTCCGATGTCAGCCTGGGAAGCCCTGTCGCCGTCGTCGCCCATTACAAGCCGGTGGAAACGACCAGGCTTCCCTGGTCTGCCATCGCGTCGGACCGGGGGCGACCAGCCCTTTGGGTGGTCGATGCCCAGTCCGGCAAGGCAACGCTGCGGCAAGTAGAGGTGCTGTCCTATGGCAGCGGCTATGTCTCTGTAGGCTCCGGTGTCGAACCGGGAGAGATCGTAGTGACGAACGGCACCAAATTCATCAGCGACGGCGAAGTCGTGGCAATCCAGGGAGCCGGACAATGAAGACCCTTGCAAAGCTCGCCGTGCTGCTGCTGGCAGGCACCGGTCTGGCGGCATGTCAGGAAGAGCAGAAAGCCGAAGAGGCCGCCCCCCGCCCGGTGCTTTCGGTCGTCGCCCAGCTCGAACCCGCCACCCCTCTGTCGCTGTCCGGTACGGTTGAAGCGCGCGTGGAGACCGAATTCGGTTTCCGCATTCTCGGTCGGATCGTGGCACGCAACGTTCAGACCGGCGACCTAGTGAAGAAGGGGGACATCCTCGCCGCCATTGACCCGCTGGCACTCGAACTTGCTGTGAAAAGCGCGCAGTCCGATCTCGCCAACAGCGAGGCGCAACTCGCCAATGCCATCACCACCGAGCAGCGCCAGAGGACTCTGTTCGAGAGACAGTCGGGCGCCAAGGCAGTTTACGAAACGGCCGAACTGGAGCGCAAGACGGCGGAGGCAGCGGTTGCCAAGGCCAGGGCAAATCTGAACAAGGCGATCGAACAGCTCGGCTATTCGCGCCTCGTTGCTGAGTTCGATGGCGTTGTGACGTCCACATCTGCGGAAATCGGGCAGGTCGTCTCGGCCGGCCAGACTGTTGCCACCGTTGCCCGGCCGGAGGAACGCGACGCAGTGATCGACGTACCGGAAGCGTTGGGAGCAGGCCTGCAGGTCGGCGCACCGTTTGAGGTGGCCCTGCAACTTGATCCGACCCTCCGCTCGAAGGCGGTCGTGCGCGAGATCGCGCCGCAGGCTGATGCCATCACCCGGACCTATCGCACCAAGCTCACGCTAGTGGACCCGCCAGAAGTAATGCGATTGGGTTCCGTCATCACGGCCACAAGCAGCGACGGAAAGGCACCGGTCATTCGTCTGCCGGCCTCCGCCATTCGCACGAAGGACGGGCGGACCTCCGTCTGGATCGTGGACGGCTCGACCAGATCCGTCGCATCGCGCCCGGTGATCATCGACGGGGCCCCTTCGGCAGCGGGCGGCATCGCCGTCGTCTCCGGTGTCGAAGCCGGCGAACGCATCGTGACCGCAGGCGTCAACAGTCTCGAAGAAGGCCAGACCATCCGTGTCGATCAGGAGATGACCAAGTGAAATCCTTCAACCTCTCCGATTGGGCGCTCGAGCACCGTTCGCTTGTCTGGTACTTTATGCTGATCTTCATGGTCGCCGGCACCCTTTCCTATGTCAATCTCGGTCGCGAGGAAGATCCCGCCTTCACGATCAAGACCATGATCATCAATGCCCAGTGGCCGGGCGCCTCAGCCGAAGAAGTGACCCTGCAGGTCACCGACCGGATCGAGAAGAAGCTGGAGGAACTGGACGCCCTCGATTACACGAAGAGCGTCACCAAGGCCGGCCAGACCACCATTTTCGTCGAATTGCTGTCATCCACGAAAGCGAGCGAAGTTCAGGACAATTGGGTCCGGGTCCGCAATATGGTTGATGACATAAAGGGAGAGCTTCCGACTGGCGTTGTCGGCCCCTTCTTCAACGACAGTTTCGGTGACGTCTACGGCAACATCTACGCCTTCACCTCCGATGGTCTGACGCAACGTCAGATGCGCGACCTTGTCGAGGACGCGCGCGCCAGCCTCCTGACCGTGCCGAATGTTGGCAAGATCGACATTATCGGCGCCCAGGATGAGGTGATCTATCTCGAGTTCTCGACCCGCAAGATCGCTGCACTCGGTATCGACCAGCAAACAATCCTGGATACGCTTCAAGCCCAGAACGCCGTCACCCAGTCAGGCGTCGTCGAAGCAGGTGCCGAACGCATCGCCCTGCGCGTCAGCGGTCAGTTCACGTCCGAGGAAAGCCTGAGGTCGATCAATCTGAGGATCAACGACCGCTTCTTTCCCCTGACCGACATAGCGACGATCAAGCGTGGCTATGTCGATCCGCCGTCGTCGCTGTTCCGCTTCAAGGGCGAGCCGGCGATCGGGCTGGCCATCGGCATGAAGACCGGCGCCAACCTTCTGACCTTCGGTGAACAGCTTGATGCCGAACTTGACCGCATCGTCGCCGACCTGCCGGTCGGCGTGACCGTCGAGCGCGTCTCGGATCAGCCGGCGGTCGTCGAGGAGGCCGTATCCGGCTTTACCAAGGCCCTGTTCGAGGCAATTGTCATCGTTCTCGCGATCAGTTTCATAAGCCTCGGCGTGAGGGCCGGGTTGGTGGTGGCCATCTCCATTCCGCTGGTGCTCGCGATAACGTTTGTGTTCATGGAATACACCGGCATCTCCCTGCAGCGTATTTCGCTCGGCGCCCTGATCATCGCCCTTGGCCTTCTGGTCGATGATGCCATGATCGCGGTTGAGATGATGGTATCGCGGCTGGAGGCCGGGGACACGCTGCGCAGCGCGGCCACCCATGTCTACACCTCCACGGCCTTCCCGATGCTGACCGGAACCCTCGTTACGGTCGCGGGCTTCATTCCGATCGGCCTCAACAACAGCGCCGCCGGTGAGTTCACCTTCACCCTGTTCGTCGTGATCGCGGTGTCGCTGATCGTCTCCTGGGTTGTCGCGGTATTGTTCACACCGCTGCTCGGCGTGACGATCCTGCCGAAGACCATGAAGTCCCACCACGAGAACAAGGGACGCTTCGCGACCATCTTCGCCCGGCTGCTCGGCGTCGCCATGCGCTGGCGCTGGGTAACCATCATGGCCACTGTCGCGGTCTTCGCCCTGTCGGTGGGCGGACTGGGGCTGGTTCAGCAGCAGTTTTTCCCGGCCTCGGACCGCGTCGAACTGATCGTTGACTGGGACCTGCCGCAAAACAGCACGATTGCCGAAACGAATCGGCAGATCTCGCAATTCGAACAGGAAAAGCTGGTCGGCAATCCCGACATCGACCACTGGTCGACCTATGTCGGCGAGGGAGCTCCGCGCTTCATCCTGTCCTATGACGTGTCGACCCCGGCTGCCTGGATGGGCCAGGTCGTCATCGTGACCAAGGACCTCGACGCGAGAGATCGCCTCCGCGCCGATCTGCAGGACTACCTCTCCAAGACGTTCCCCGGTACCGACGCCTTCGTCAAGCTGCTGGATATCGGCCCTCCGGTTGGCAAGCCCGTCCAATACCGTGTCGCAGGCCCCGACGTGCAGAAAGTGCGCGAACTCGCTCGCCAGTTCGGCGGGATCGTCAACGCCCATCCCTTGCTGACCAACATGACCTTCGACTGGAACGAGCCGTCTCGGGTGGTCAAGATCGACGTCTTGCAGGACAAGGCGCGCCAGCTCGGCATCTCATCCCGTGACATTGCAACCGGTCTGAACGGCATTGTCCAGGGCTCCACCGCGACGAAGGTCAAGGATGACATCTATCTCATTGACGTGGTCGGTCGGGCACAGGATTCCGAGCGGGGTTCGATCGAGACGCTGAAGAACCTGCAGCTTCCGAGCTCAAGCGGCAATGCCGTCCCGCTGTCGGCTGTCGCGAAGTTCCGCTATGAGCTCGAGCAGCCGCTGATCGCCCGCCGCGACCGTATCCCGACAATCACCGTCAAGGCCGCAGTTCTGGGCTCCACTCAGCCAGCAACCATCGTTGAGCAGCTGAAGCCAGAAGTCGAAGCCTTCACCAAGTCTCTGCCGGCCGGCTACTCGGTGGAGATCGGGGGCTCGGTGGAATCCAGCGCCGAATCTCAGGGGCCGATCGTCGCCGTGGCGCCGTTGATGCTCTTTGCTATGGCAACCATCCTGATGATCCAGCTGCAGAGCTTCAGCCGCCTGTTCCTGGTCTTCGCGGTGGCTCCGCTCGCCTTGATCGGCGTCGTGGCCGCCCTGTTGCTCAGCAATGCGCCGATGGGTTTCGTCGCTATCCTCGGTGTCTTGGCACTGGTTGGCATCCTCATCCGAAACTCCGTCATCCTCGTCGTTCAGATCGAGCAGTTGAGAAGCGAGGGGATCGCACCGTGGCGCGCTGTCGTCGAAGCGACGGAACACCGCATGCGGCCGATCATGCTGACGGCCGCAGCCGCCACGCTGGCGCTTATCCCGATCTCGCGTGAAGTCTTCTGGGGACCGATGGCGTATGCCATGATGGGCGGCATTGTCGTTGGAACGGTGCTGACGCTCCTCTTCCTGCCCGCGCTCTACGTCGCCTGGTTCAGAATCCCGCAGGAAGATCAGCAGAAGATTTAAGGCCTGCAGCCGCCCGATACACTCGTGGCGCGTGCTTCTCAAGGATCGAGTTTGTCGCCGAGCGGCATCGCATCGCTCGGCGAAGGCGCCCCACGATTGAACCGGTTTGATCCACCTGAGGATCGATCCCGATGATCACCGCCTGACGGAGACTCCGGCCACGCGGCAAACTCGGTCGTTCTCTGCCGATCAGACGTGACGGCGGAAGCTCATCCGAGGCTCCGCCTCAAAGAAACGCAGCGCCAGACGATGCCCGTCATCAAGGGAACTGTTCCCGGTCAATCTGGCTATAGCCAATGCGTGCCTTTTCTACCGGCTTCATCCGCACGTCACGTGCGTGTGCAAGGAGGCAATCCATCCAGGAGGATCGGACCTTGCCCCGACTGACGATCAAAGCCATTTCCAAACGCTTCGACGACTTTCAGGCGCTGGATACGGTATCACTTTCCATTCCCGACGGGGCATTCCTCGCTCTGCTGGGACCGTCCGGCTGCGGAAAGACGACGCTTCTGCGGCTCATCGCCGGCCTTGAGGTTCCAGATGGCGGCGAGATCCGCTTCGACGAGCAGGTGGTCGCTGGGGAGCGTGCCTTCGTGCCACCGGAGAAGCGCCGGATCGGCATGGTGTTCCAGTCCTACGCACTCTGGCCGACCATGAGTGTGCGCGGCAATATCGAATTCGGCCTGAAGGTCGCGGGGCTCACGGCGGCGGAACGGGCGGCGCGGATCGACGAGGTTCTGGAGGTTGTCGGATTGCGCGGTCTGGGCGACAGACGGCCGCACGAGCTCTCCGGCGGCCAGCGTCAGCGGGTGGCGCTCGCACGCTCGCTCGCCACACGGCCGAAACTCATCTTGCTCGACGAGCCGCTCGCCAATCTCGACGCCCATCTGCGCGAGGCCATGCTTGCAGAATTTCGCCGCATCCACAGCCTGACCGGCGCCACCTTTGTCTTCGTCACGCACGACCAGGACGAGGCCATGGCGGTCGCAACCCATGTCGCCGTTATGGATCGCGGCCGGCTGCAGCAGGTCGGGACGCCCGAGGACCTCTACCGCAGACCGGCCTCGCCAATGGTCGCCCGCTTCATCGGACGCGGACGCACCTTGCCGGTGCGGGTGGTGAAGGCCGATGGCAGCCGCAACCGGGTCATGCTCGGCCAGCAACTCCTCGACCTTCCGGGACAGGCACCGGTCGGCCATGGCTGGCTCTCATTCCACGCCTCGGACCTCAAACGCGTGCCGGAAGGCGGGCAGCTGAAGACCGAGCTCGTCCGCCAGGTCTTCCAGAACGGTGCCTTTCTCAGCCATTGCCTGCCAACCGAAATCGATGGTGACGTCGTCAGCCTGCCGCTCGAGGAGCGGCTCGCACCGGGCACGCCGATCGAACTCACCTTCACAGGCGGCTGGGTCATCGGCGATGGACAGAAGGCATCCGACGCCAGCGTGACCCGGCGGGTCGAGACGACGAGCTGACACCGTCTCTTCCTCGCCGCCCGCCCTTCAAGAGGTGTCAGCTCGGGGCTGAGGCATCAGCCGTTTCACTGTCATGGGAAGATCATCGAACCGTTGTTCTGCCGTCATCTACCTGCGTTAGGCGGGTCGCATCGCCCGCCGGCATCGGCAGGCGCTCTCCCATCGTCCGGGCCGGGCCCGAATTTTCGGTATCCCGCCCTTGTCAACGAGGTTTCCATGTTCATCCGTACACTCGTCGCAACCACGATCCTTGCCGGTCTCGCCTTCACCGCACAGGCCGAGGACACGATCACAGTCTACACCTCGCAGCCACAGGACCAGATGACCCAAGTCATCGAGGCCTTCAACGCCGACCATCCCGAGATCAAGGTCGAGCTGTTCCGCTCCGGCACGACGGAAGTCATGGCCAAGCTGCAGGCCGAATATGCCGCCGGCAACAGCCCGGCCGACGTGATCCTGATCGCCGACACTGTCGCGATGACCCAGCTGAAGAACGACGACCGCCTGCTCGCCTTCACCGATGCTCCGGTCGAGGGCATCGACCCGGCCTTCATCGACGCCGATAAGACGTTCTTCGGCACCAAGGTGATCACCACCGGTATTGTCTACAATACCGATCTGGTGAAGACCGCACCAACCAGCTGGAACGACCTGCTTGAAGCCGATGCGGCGAAAAGCCTGATCATGCCGAGCCCGCTCTATTCAGGCGCCGCCGTCATCCATGTCGGCACCATGACCCAGCAGCCGGAATTCGGCTGGGCCTATTACGAGAAGCTGGCCGATGCGGGCGCGGTTGCCGGCCAGGGCAATGGCACGGTCATTGAAGCCGTCGCCCGCGGTGAGAAGGCCTATGGCATCATCATCGAATACATGGCGCTCAACGCCAAGAAGAAGGGCTCGCCCGTCGACTTCGTCTTCCCGAAGGAAGGCGTGAGCTCGATCACCCAGCCGGTCGCCGTGCTAAAGGGCTCGGACGCCGTCGAGGCCGCCAAGACCTTCGTCGCCTGGCAGCTGTCGAAGGCCGCCCAGGAACAGGCAACCGCCCAGGGTTATTTCCCGATCCTGCCGGGCGTCACCCAGCCGGAAGGCTATCCGGCGCTTTCCACACTGAAGATCCTGCCCGCCGACAGCGCCGCCATGCTGAAGGCAGACACCGAGAACAAGGAAAAGTTCGCCGAACTGTTCGGCGGCTGATCCCGGAATGCGCAAGCCGCGTGCCTCGGGAGGCGAGCATCTGCTCGTCTCCCTTCTCGTTCTCTATGTCGGCGTCACGACGCTCTGGCCACTCGCCCGGCTGTTCGCCAGTGCCTTCCAGCCGGGAGAAGCCGGCACGCCGCTCGGGCTGATGCTTGCGACGCTGATGGGCCGCTCGACGCTTCGGGCCCTCTCCGGCACGCTGCAGACGGCGCTGCTCTCGGTCCTGGTGTCCACCCTTCTCGGCGTGGCGCTCGCCTTCGCCGTCAGCCTGCTCAAGCTGAAGACCCGAGCGGCGCTGACTTTCCTGATCCTGATGCCGCTGATCGTGCCGTCGCAGACCATGGCACTCGCCTGGATCGAGCTTTTCGGCGCGCAATCGCCGATCCTGAAACCTCTCGGGCTGGCACCAGCACCAGGATCGACCAATCCTCTCTACTCGGTGGGCGGAATCGCGCTCGTCATGGGCATCGAGCACATGCCGCTCGTCTTCATCGCCGTGCGCGCCGCACTCAGGGCGCTGCCCGCCGATCTCGTCGAGGCGGCACGTATCCTCGGAATATCGCCGGGGCGGATCGGGCGCGGTATCGTGCTGCCGATCGTCATGCCCTCGGTTCTGGCCGGCAGCCTGATTGCATTCACTGCGGCCATCGGAAATTTCGGCGTACCGGCCCTGCTCGGCATTCCCGGGCGCATGTCGGTCCTGACGACGCTGATTTACCAGCGGCTCAACGGCTTCGGTCCGGCTGCCGCCGGACAAGTCGCGACGCTAGCACTCCTTCTGGCCTTGATGGCGGCGCTCGCCATCCTGGCACGCAATCTGGTGACGACCCGGATTGCCGTGCCGCTTCCGGCGGGCGCGCCGTTTGTGCCGCGTCGGCGGGCACCCCTGATAGAGATTTTGCTCTGGCTCGTCGTCCTAATCCTGTCGCTGGTGCCGCTCGCGGCGCTGACCATGACCGCGCTCCTGCCGGCGATTGGGGTCTCCTTCGGGCCAGACACCATGAGCCTCGACCAGTTCCGCGCCGTGCTCGACAACCCGACCGTTCGGCGGGCATTCGCCAATTCGCTGCTGCTCGCTTGCGTCACGTCGGGGATCTGCGTGCTGGTGGCAGTTCCCCTCGCCTTTCTTGGTGTGCGCAGACGAAACCCACTGCTGCGGCTGCTAGACACCGCCATTGAGGCACCCTGGGTCGTTCCCGGCACGGTGGTGGCGCTCGGCATGATCCTTGCCTTCCTCAAACCCCTGCCGCTACTCGGGGTGTCGATCTACGGCACGCTGACGATCCTCCTCATCGCCTACCTCGCGCGGTTCCTGCCGCTGGTGCTGCGCCCGGTGGCCGCCGCGGCGCAATCGGCCGATCCGTCGCTGGACGAGGCAGCGCGCGTGGCCGGCGCCGGTCTCGCTCCCCGCATCCTGTCGATCTTCCTGCCCGGCATGCTGCCGGCCGCGGCAGCCGGCGCGATCCTGGTGGTCATGACCGCCCTTAACGAACTGACGCTGTCGGCGCTCCTCTGGTCGTCCGGCAACGAAACGATCGGGGTCATGGTTTTTGCCCTGCAATACGAGGGCAATTCCACCGCCGCCGCCGCCGTGGCTGTCCTGTCGACAGTGCTGGTGCTGATCCTTGCGGCCCTTGCCACTGCGGTCGCACGGGCGCTTCCCAGGGGCATGCTGCCCTGGCTGGATTGACACCACTTAAGAAGAACCGGTGACCACTTGGCCGTCAAGCCACCGTAGTTTGCGGTCACGCTTCGACGGACCCGCTTGTCGGGGACTGTGCCGGATCACTTTGGCATGCCCTTGGGCCTCAGGTGCCGCTTGAGTGCGGCGATTCGAAAGATGGCATTGGGAGCCCCGTAGCCGGCATAGCCGCGCCGCTCGACGATCTCGAAGAAGAATCCCTCCCCGTAGGTGGGGGAATAGAGCTGGAAATACTCGCCGGCATCGTCCCGATCGTAGAGGATATTCGCGATTTTCATGCGCTCGACGAGAGCCGGTTCCAGACCGAACCTGGCTTCGATGTCATCATAATAGTTTGCGGAAATGACAAGTGGCTTGAAGCCGTTCTCGGCAAGCGCCTCGGCAGTTGCGAAGATGTCGTCAGTCGCGAAGGCTATGTGCTGGATGCCCGAGCCGAAGGTTTCGGCGATGAAGCGGCCAGCCAGCGTATTGCGGTTTTCAGCTCCATTGAGCGTGATCCGCAATCGACCGTCTTCCGTCTCGACCACCTGGCTCCTGACCACGCCGGCGGGATCGATGATGTCCACCAACGGCGTCTTCCGGGTTGCAAACTGGGATGTGTAGAAGAGCAGCCAGGTCAACATCTCCTCGTAGCGAGTCGTCTGGGCCAGATGGTCTATCCGCTTCAGACCGACCGCGGCGGGGCCCTCATTCTCATCGCAGACGGGTTCGAAGTCGACGTCCCAGATATGATGAAGGCCGCTCTTTTCATCGAGGAAATAAACGACCCCACCACCGACCCCGCGGATCGCGGGCACCTGCATCTCGTTCGGGCCCACCGGCTGAAGAAAGTCCTCCGATCCGAGCTTTAGCGCTCTGGCATGCGCGGCCGCCGCATCGTCTACCATCAGCCCGAAGGCATAGGCATTGGCGCCATGGACGAGATAGGAGGCGTTAGCAAAACCCTTCTCTTCTCGGTTTATCACCAGGTTGACGCCACCCTGGCGCATCAGCGTTACGGATTTCGTGCGATGGCGGGCGACTGTTTTGAATCCGAGAATCTGCAGCAGGGCTTCGAGTTCCTGTCCATCGTCATCACCGACCGCAAATTCAACGAAGGCGATGCCCGAGACTTCGCTGCGTTCGGGCATTTCGGCAACGGAGATGCGCAGGTCGGGTTCGACGCGCCGGACCTGATCCATGAGATAGACAAGCGAGCGTCGGCCATCCCTGGAAATCGCCTCGGGCGATCCTCCGCGGAACTGGTCGTTAAAGATCTCGAGCGAGAGATAGCCATCATAACCCGTCGCAGCGACCGCCTGCATGAAGGGTGTCACGGGAAGGTCGCCTTCCCCCGGCATGTTTCGGAAGTGGCGTGACCAGTAGAGAAGGTCCATCTCAATCAGCGGCGCGTCGGCGAGCTGGACAATGAAGATGCGGTCGCCCGGAATCGAGCGGATGGAGTTAACTTCGATTTTGCGCGCCAGGGTGTGAAAGCTGTCGAGGATCAGCCCGATACTGGGGTGATCGGCCCGGCGGACGATTTCCCACGCGTCCCTGTGATCGTTGATATGGCGGCCCCACGCGAGCGCCTCATAGCCGACGCGCAGACCGCGTTTTGCCGCCCGCTCGCCAAGTTCGCGAAAATCGGCTGCCGCGCGGTCGATACCCCCCAGCGATACCGGTGAGGTGTTCGAGCAGATCAGCATCAGGTCCGTACCAAGTTCGGCCATCAGATCGAACTTGCGTTCGGCACGGTCGAAGTTGCGGCTGCGAAAGGGCTCCGGCATACCTTCGAAGTCGCGGAAGGGCTGGAAAAGCGAAACTGTCAGTCCGTGATCGCGAACCATCTGCCCCACTTCGGCGGGTGATCGGTCGAACGCCAGGAAGTCGTTCTCGAAGATCTCGATCCCGTCGAAACCGGCACGGGCGATCGCCGAGAGCTTCTCTTCGAATTCGCCGCTGATCGACACCGTCGCAATCGAGGTTTTCATCGCCGCATCCTCCGTTTCGCCCGATGGCTTTTCACCGTTTTCCTTCTGCGACGAGCAGCTTCAAGGCTCGCACAGCATGGGGGTATCCCGTCGCCCCGAGGCCCGCCATGACGGCCGTGGCCGTCATCGAGACGAGGGATTTGTGATAGATCTGCTCGCGCCGATGCACATTGCTGATGTGAAACTCGATGATCGGCCCCTTGAACATCTTGAGCGCATCGAGGAGCGCCAGCGACGTGAAGGTGAAAGCCGCCGGATTGATCAGAATGCCGGATCCCTCGTCGATCGCCTCGTGCACGGACTCGATCAGCATCTCCTCGCTATTGGTCTGCCGGAAGACAACCGGCCATTCCCCCGCCGCCTCCCGGCACCAGAATTCCACGTCGGATAGCGTGTGATGACCGTAAATCTCGGGTTCGCGCCGACCGAGGCGGTTCAGGTTTGGTCCATTGAGGATGAAGAGCGGTTTGTGCTGCGTCATGATCCTGTTCTCAGCCCTGGTAGCCGACAAGGCGCGGCAGCCAGAGCACCGTCTCTGGGATGAAGGTGATCACGACCAGGCACAAGGCCATCCAGAGAATGAAGGGCCAGGCATCGCGGACGATGTCGCGAAGCGGAGCGCCCGAAATCTTCGCAACGATGAACAGCAGCAGGCCATAAGGCGGCGTCACCAGCCCCAGCATGATGTTGACCACCACGACGACACCGAAATGCACGAGATCGATGCCGAGCGCCTGGGCGGTCGGAATGAGCACCGGGACGACGATCAGGAGGATGGTCGTGCCTTCGAGAAAACAACCGAGCAGCAACAGCAGGATGTTGACGAAGATCAGGAAGACGACCGGGGACATATCCCAGCTCGTCAGGATGCCCTTGATGCTTTCCGGAATGTTCTCGATGGTGATGACATAGTTGAAGACGAGCGCGCCGGCGATCAGCATACCGATCGAGGCGGTGGTCTTCCCGCTCGTGAGAAGCGCGTGATAAAGGGCATTCCAGCGGATGCTGCGATAAAGAACCGCTGAAACCAGCAGGGCATAAGCCGCCGCCAGCGCTGCAGCCTCCGTGGGCGTCGTCACCCCCGAATAGATGCAGCCGAGCAGCAGCACCGGCATGAACAAAGCGGGGAGCGCGCGCCAGGTGACGCCGGGAATCTCGCGCAACGGTACCGGCGCCTCCACCGGAAAATTCTGCCGACGCGCCGTGATCGCAACCTGCACCATCTGCAGGACGGCCATCAAGAGCCCCGGAACCATGCCGGCGAGGAAGAGATAGCCGATGGAGGCATCCGAAACGAGCGCATAGATGATCATCGGGATGGAAGGCGGTATGATCGGGCCGATCACCGAAGTGACAGCCGTCAGGGCCGCTGCAAAGCTCGGCGTGTAGCGACCGCCATCCGTCATCAGCTTCTGCATCATGCTGCCGGTTCCGGCAGCATCGGCAATCGCCGAACCGGACATGCCGGCAAAGATGATGCTCTGGACCACATTGACCTGGGCCAGGCCACCGCGAAAGCGGCCGACCAGCACGTTGCAGAAGGACAGGAGCCGTTCGGTCATCGAGCCGATGTTCATCAGCTCGGCCGCCAGGATGAACAGCGGCACGGCCAGGATCACGTAGTTGGAATACATGCCGTTCAGGAACTGCTCAGCGACGATACCCATGTCGGCACCGGACAGGAGAAGATAGAAGATCGACCCGCAGATCATCGACAAACCGATCGGCAGGCCAAGGAATGCGAGCGCCGTAATGACTACAAGCGACAGGGAAAAGGGGCTGGCCAGGTTCATACGCCGGAACTCGCTTTGGTCGGGTCGAAGCCCTCGGGCGCCTTGCCACGGATCGCCAGCGTGCAGAGCCAGAGGTGGCGCACGATCATGGCAATCGCGAAGACGACATAGATGGAATAGAGAAGGTCGAAGCGGATCTTCAGATAGGCTGTGCTCTCGACACGCATGAAGGTGACGTAGTCGATCACTGCCGGCAGCGACCACGTAAACAGTACGACGAGGCTTGCAGAACCGATGGCCTGCATCACGCGCAGCCCTCGGGCGGTTGCCGCACCCCAGAACAGATCGAAGCGGATCTCATCGACTTCGCGCACGACGAAGGCAGACCCGAACAGCACCATCCAGATCCATAGGGCGACGCTCGCCTCGTGTGTCCAGCCAATCGAGAGATTGAAGAGATAGCGGGAGAAGATCTGCAGCAGGAAGATGACGAACATCGCCAGCAGCATCATGGCGAGCAGGTTTTCTGCCCGATACCTGAGCCAGCTCCCGATAGAGGCAAATCGATTGTCCATAGGCCGAGCCTTTTCTGATGGGCCGGGAGCCGGCGGGGCAGGCTCCCGGGTCTCATGGGATAAGCTCAGAGTGCGCCGACCTTATCGAGGATACCCTCGGGCCAGGACTTGGCGAGATCGGAGGCCAGATACTTTTCCTGGGCGAACTTGCGGAAGGCTGCAACATCAGGCTCGTAGATCTCAAGGCCGGCAGCCTTGAATTCCTCGACCAGCGTCTTCTCCTGGGCGAGATGCTGCTCTTCACTCCACTGCATCGCCTTGTCGGCAGCCGCCTGCACCTTGGCCTGCTGTTCCGGCGTAAGCGCCTTCCAGGTTTCCGCCGAGATGGTCAGGAGGTCGTAGCCGATCAGATGCGAAGTCAGAACGATCTGCGACATGACCTCATAGAACTTCATGTTCTTGACGTTCGGCAGCGGATTGTCCTGGCCATCGATCGCACCGGTCTGCAGGCCGGTATAGACTTCGGCATAGGCCATCGGCACCGGGTTGGCACCGAGCGCCTCGCCAAGGAACTGCCAGGCATCGCCACCCGGCATGCGCAGCTTCACGCCCGAGAGATCGGCAGGCGTCGTGATCTTCTTGTCGCTCTTCAGGCCCACCTGGCGAGCGCCGAAATAGGTCGGTCCGAGAATGTAAACACCGGCCTTTTCCTCGGCCATCTTCTTGAACTCTGCGCCGACATCGCTTGCGAAGAAGGCACGCACATGGGCGGCATCCCGGAACAGGTAGGCCGAGGTCAGCACCGACCATGCCGGTACCTGCTTGGCAATGTCCTGCGGAGCGATATTGCCCATCTGCAAGTTACCGCGCTGAAGCGCAACAAGCTCGGTGCCCTGCTTGAACAGGGTGCCGCCGAAGAAGGGCTCGACCTTGAAGCCATCCTTCAGCTCGTCGGCGAACATCTTTACCATGCCGGCGCGGATGTCCTGCTCGGAGAACACGGCCGACAGCTTGAGCGTGACAGGCTCCTGGGCGATCGCCGGCGTCGATACGGCCACCATTGCGCCGAGCGCGACCGAACCGGCCAGAAACATGCGGCGTGAGAGTTCCATCATCATATCTTCCTCCTCTTGTCCCTGCCCCTCCTCGGGCTTCGGGATCTTCTTCTCCCTAACCGGCGGGGCCGGTCGACGAAACACGTTTCATGCCGGCGCAAGGGGCCGGCTTATTCTTGCCGTCTCAGGCGAGCCGCGCCAGAGCGACCTGGTCGGTACCGGTGAGTTCAGCGAAATGGGCAAGCATGCGCTGTGCATCCGGCACCAACCCGGTAAAGAGTGCAAAGGCCCCGACGGCCTGAAAGACTGCCATTCCGCCACCATTGGCAACTTGGCAACCACGCCGCCGCGCCGTCTGCAGCAAGGCCGTTTCGAGCGGAAAGTAGACGATCTCCGCAACCCAGAGCGGCGGGTTCAGGAACTGCTCTGGCAAGGGCAGACCGGGATGTTTGTCCATGCCCATGGGAGTCGCGTGCACGAGTCCGCTGGCCGAAGCCATGGCGCTTTCCAGATCACGACCGGCGACAACCTCAGCCTCGGGAAAAAGCTTGGCCATTTCGTCGGCGAGTTCAGCGGCCCGCTGCGCATCGATATCGAAGATGCTCAGCGTCTTGGCGCCCATCTGAAGCACAGCGAAGGCGGTTGCCGCGCCCGCACCACCCGCGCCAATCTGGACGACCGACGAAAGATCGGCGTCCGGCAGCTGGCGACGCAGCCCCTCGGCAAAGCCCGACCAGTCCGTGTTGTGCCCGATCCGCCTTCCATCTCGCAGGACCACGGTGTTGACGGCTCCAAGCCGGCGGGCATCGCCCGACACCTCGGTGAGTAGCGGCAACACCCTTTGCTTGCAGGGATAGGTGATGTTCAGCCCGCAGAAACCGCGCTCCTCGGCCTCGGAGATCAAGGCCTCCAGATCATCCGGGGTCTTCTTGCGCTCGTTGAGATCGATAAGTTCGTAAGCATAGACGAGACCTTGAGCTTGGCCTTCGCGCATATGCATGGCAGGCGTCAGCGATCGCTGAATGCCAAAGCCGATCAACCCGGCCCTTGCCTCTTTGCGCTGATGCGTCATGCCAGCTCCCATTTCATAGTGCATGACGCTCCTGGCGCCACGTGGCCTCCCAACCTGCACGGATCAATAATGTACTAACTAGTTAGTGTCAATGCCGGCGAGACTTGAAGCAGTCGTGCCGGAGTTCTATGAACAGGTGGCTCAGCGGGCGGAACAGCGAGCCGCGCACGCCGGAGCGGGGTGGAGAAGCATGGCTAAGACGGCGAAGGACGCACGTAGGAATGACCCTGAACGAACCAGGGAAGACATTCTCGATGTCGCGACGGAGGAGTTTTCCCAGTTCGGGCTGTCGGGCGCGAGGGTCGATTCGATTGCCGAAAAGACGCGCACCTCCAAGCGCATGATCTACTATTACTATGGCAGCAAGGAAGGCCTTTATCTCGCCGTTCTGGAACGGGCCTATCGCAAGATCCGATCACTTGAATCAGACCTGCAGTTGGCAGAACTCCCGCCGGAAGAAGCGCTGCGCCAGTTGATCGGGACAACATTCGACCACGACGAGCAGAATCCGGATTTCGTCCGGCTCGTCAGCATCGAGAATATCCACCATGCGATGCACATGAAGCGTTCGACGGAAATTGCAGACCTCAATATCTCCGTCATTCGCACGATCCAGGACATCCTCGATCGAGGATTGAAGAGTGGCGTCTTCAAGCGGCATACGGACGCGATTGACCTGCACATGTTGATCAGCGCCTTCTGTTTCTTCCGCGTGTCGAACAGGTACACTTTTGGAACGATCTTCCAGAGAGACCTGTCGGAACCGCCCCTCTATGCGCGCCATAAGGCCATGATATCGGAAGCGGTACTGAGTTATCTGAAGGCGGAAGCCGTCTGACACCCTGGGCCTTGAACGGAAGCATTGCCATTAAAACGACCGCTGATATGGTCGTATTGCGCGACGCTGCGGCACGGGCAATCAGCGGATATAGCAGGTCATGAATAACAAATGACCCGCCGCGACATACCGCTTCGACCTTACGCGCCCTCACCTAACGTCAGCAAGCTACCTCGTGCTTCAGCCTGTTGCGCCTCCTGCAGCTTCTTGGCCAGCCAGTCGACGAAGACGCGGACCTTGTTGCTCAAGTGACGCGTCTGCGGATAGACGATGTAAAGAGGAATGGGGTTTCGCGGCCAGTCCGGCAGAATTTCGACGAGTTCACCCCGATGCACATAGTCGCGAACGGTGAAGGCGACCGCTTGGGCGACGCCGATGCCGGCGACGGTTGCAGCCATATAGCTCCTGAACTCATTGACCGAAATGACGTAATCGAGCCTGACCTCAACCTCCTCCTCTCCCTTGCGGAACTCCATGGGGAAGACCCGGCCCTCATAGGCTTTCATGTAGCCGACGCCGAAATGCCCTTTCTCAAGATCTCGGGGATGCCGCGGAACTCCCATTCGCTCCAGATAAATGGGGGCGGCATAGGTCCTCAACTCGAGATCGGTTACCTTGCGCGCGACAAGGGACTGGTCGCTGGGCGTCCCGGCCCGCAAGGCACAATCGATGTTTTCCGCAACGTAGTCGACGATGCGATCGCCGATGTCGAACTCCAACTGGATCTTCGGATATCGCGTGTGGAAGTCGCAGAGAGCTGGCATGATGATCTGGTCAGCAAAGGCCCCGGAGAGGGCCACACGCACCTTGCCGGAAGGCTGGGCCTGAGAGCTGGAAAGGCTGCCATCGAGCTCGTCCAGCTCAGATAGAATACGGGCGGCCCGCTCGTAGTAGAGGGCCCCATCCGTCGTCACGACCACCCGACGGGTTGTCCTGTTCAGGAGCTTCGTCGCCAGATGCGCTTCCAGAGCCTGCACGGCGGTGGTCACCGTGGTCTTGGGCATCTTCAGCGAATTGGCTGCCTTTGAGAAATTGCCGGTCTCCACCACCCGGGTGAAGACGCGCATCGCTGATAGCTGATCCATGGGTTTGCTTACCTCATAAAAACCGGCCTATTGTTCGCTTTACCGGAATAGAGATCTCAGAAAAGCATATCTTGTGCCGCCTGGAGGGACAATAATATATATAGTCCACGAAAGGAAGCGATTTTCCAGAAACGGCAAACGGACATGAGCAGGGAATGGCAGAAAGCCAATGACGGAGAAAAGCAGTTCCCCCTTCCGTTTCGGGTCTACGAGGGAAGCGGGACCACCAGATCTCGGCCGCTTGTTCTCTATCTGGCCGGCAACGCATTCGGCGCGGCTCCGCCTCGCATAAGTGACGCACCCGCTGCCTTGGCCATGGCCGAGGCGGGCGCGCTGGTGGTGGAGGCCGATTGCGGAGGCCCGTCGCGCAACATGTTTCCGGGGGCCCTGGAATATGGATTTGAGGCCCTGAAATATCTGTTCGCCAAGCGCAAGCGTTTCGCGAACCTGCGCTCTCCGGTTCTGGTTGCCGGAGACGAAGCCGGTGGGAACGTCGCTGCGAGCCTTGCGCTCAAGGCACGTGATACCATGCCGGGAGAACTCGCGGGGCAGGTTCTCCTGTCTCCCATGCTTGATCCCCGCATGGTGACGGTGTCGTTCCGCCGCGCAGACAAGATCGGCCTGCTGCAGCGCTGGTCCGACGGCTGGAACCATTATCTGGCCCATGCCGGCGATGGCCAGCATCCCTATGCCGCACCGTGTCTGTGTACGCGGCTGGCGGGTGCGGCTCCGGCTCTGGTCGTGACCTCGGATGACGATCCGCTGCACGACGAGGCGCTGGACTACGCAAGGCGACTGCAAAGCGCCGGCGTGTCCGTGAAGACCCGGGTATTATCCGAGGATCTCGGATGGACCGGCATTTATGACGGGAAGGATGGCGAATGGCATTCGCGCTTCTCGACTGAGTTCTCGCAGTTCCTCGACGAACTGCCAATTTGACGGCGGGCCTTGGGCCCGCTCCCACCACATAGCGGTTCAAAGTGAACCGAAGGAGACGATCATGACCGCAAGGATCAGGAGCGCGGCCCTATGGGGATCCGCGATGGCAACCGCATTGGCAGTCACCGGTGCCGTGCTTTACTTCGAACCGTCCTCGGACGCCCAGGCCGCCTCGACCGAAACAGCGGCGGCACCGCCGGCCGTGCCGGTCACCGTCACGACGGTAGAGCCGCGCCCGGTCCACGTCTGGCGTGAAGTCTCCGGACGCTTTGAGGCGGTGGACAGGGTGGAAATCCGTTCCCGCGTGGCCGGCGCCATCCAGGCCGTTCATTTCCGCGAAGGTGGGCTGGTCAACCAGGGCGATCTTCTGTTCACCATCGATCCGGAACCCTATCGCGCCGCCGTCGACCGCGCGCGCGGTGCCGTCGCATCGGCCGAAGCACGACTGACCCTCGCCACGACGGAGCTGGACCGGGGCACGGCCCTGCTTGCCCGCAACACGATTTCTGAGAGTGAAGTCGCCCAGCGCAAGAGCACGAAAGCCTCGACAGAGGCCGAACTCCAGTCCGCCAAGGCGGCCCTGAAGCTTGCCGAACTTGATCTCGCTTACACCGAGATTCGAGCTCCGATCTCAGGCCGCATCGGCACGCTCGACGTCACGGTCGGAAACCTCGTCGCCGCGGGCCCGGCCTCTCCGTCTCTCGTCACCCTGGTCTCAGTCGATCCGATCTATGCGAGCTTCACCATAGATGAAGGTCATCTCCGCGAGGTTCTGTCGACCCTACCTGCAAATGATGCTGGCCTTCTTCTGGAACAGATCCCGGTAGAGGTCGAGGCGAGCGCAAACGCCGCCCCCATTCCCGGTCGTCTGCAGTTGATCAACAATGAGATCGACGCCTCGACGGGCACGATCCGCGTGCGCGCCGTCTTCGACAATCCCGAAGGCCGCCTGATCCCGGGTCAGTTCGCCCGCATTCGCTTGGGGCAGGCTGAGCCGCAGGACCGCCTGACGATCAGCGAACGGGCGATTGGCACCGACCAGGATAAGAAATTCGTCTTCGTCGTCGCCGCCGACAATACGGTGAGCTACCGCCAGATCGAGCTGGGGGCCGCGGTCGATGGCCAGCGCATCGTCGAAACGGGCCTCAACGCCGGAGACCGGATCGTCGTCAGTGGTTTGCAGCGCATCCGGCCCGGCGCGGTGGTCGCTCCGCAGGACCAGACGGCCCTGAAAGACTGAACGGTCAGGCTGCGGCTGGGCGACAACCCGTGCCATCAGCATGGCGCCCGGCCGCAGCCCCAGATCAACAATTGAAAACTGACTCGCGCCCGTGACCATCGTCCCGGGATCGCTCCTCCCTTGTTTGCCTTATGGGGCTCCAGATGAATTTCTCCCGCTTTTTCGTCGACCGGCCGGTGTTTGCCGCCGTCCTTTCGATCCTCATCCTCGTCGCCGGTCTGATCGGGCTTCGGGCCCTTCCGATCTCCGAATATCCCGAGGTCGTTCCGCCTTCGGTGGTGGTGCGCGCCGTCTATCCCGGCGCCAATCCGACCGTGATCGCAGAGACCGTGGCAACGCCGCTGGAAGAGCAGATCAACGGCGTGGAAAACATGCTCTACATGTCGAGCCAGGCGACCTCCGACGGCGTGCTCACGCTCACCGTCACCTTCCGTCTCGGCACCGATCCGGACAAGGCACAGCAGCTGGTGCAGAACCGCGTCGCGCAGGCTGAGCCGCGGCTGCCGGCCGAAGTTCGCGCACTCGGTGTTACCACGGTCAAGAGCTCTCCCGACCTGATGATGGTGGTGCATCTGGTCTCCACCGGCGAACGCTACGACCTCACCTATCTGCGCAACTACGCGACGCTGAACATCAAGGACCGGTTGGCACGCATCGAAGGTGTCGGCCAGGTCCAGATCTTCGGAGCCGGCGACTATTCCATGCGCATCTGGCTCGACCCGCAGAAGGTAGCCGAACACGGCCTTGCCGCCAGCGACATTACCAGTGCGATTGCCCAGCAGAATGTTCAGGCCGCCGCCGGCACGATCGGCGCCTCGCCGTCGCCCGAGGGGGTCGACCTTCAACTGAACATCAATGCGAGGGGCCGTCTGCAGACGCCGGAGGAATTCGGCGCGATCGTCGTCAAGTCCGGTCCCAACGGCGAGATCACTCGCCTCTCCGATCTGGCGCGCATCGAGCTGGGCGCTGCAGAATATTCACTACGCTCGCTTCTCGACGGCGAACCCGCCGTGGCCATTCCGATTTTCCAGGCGCCGGGATCCAACGCAATCGCCATATCGGACGCCGTCCAGCAGACCATGGCTGATCTCCAGCTGGCGATGCCGGAGGGGGTGCGTTTCGAGATCGTCTATGACACGACGGAATTCGTCCGCGCATCGATCGACAAGGTCGTCGACACGCTGCTCGAGGCCATCGCGCTCGTCGTTCTGGTGGTGATCCTGTTCCTGCAGACCTGGCGCGCCTCGATCATTCCGTTGATCGCCGTTCCGGTCTCCATCATCGGCACCTTCGCGGTCATGTACGCATTCGGCTTCTCGATCAACGCACTGACCCTGTTCGGTCTCGTGCTGGCAATCGGCATCGTGGTCGATGACGCGATTGTCGTCGTCGAAAATGTCGAGCGCAATATCGAAAACGGGCTTTCGCCGCGCGAAGCCACCTACCGTGCGATGAAGGAGGTCTCGGGACCGATCATCGCCATCGCGCTCGTGCTCGTTGCCGTCTTCGTGCCGCTCGCCTTCATCACCGGTCTTTCCGGCCAGTTCTATCGCCAGTTCGCTTTGACCATCGCCATATCGACGGTCATTTCGGCGATCAACTCGCTGACCCTGTCGCCGGCGCTGGCTGCCCTGTTGCTCAAGGACCACCACGCGCCAAAGGACCGGCTCACCCGCATCATGGACAGCCTGCTCGGCTGGTTCTTCCGTGGCTTCAACCGCGCCTTCGGTGCAGCCTCCAACGGCTATGGCCGCACGGTCGGCGGGCTGCTCGGCCGCAAGAGCCTGGTAATGGTGATCTATCTGGCCCTCGTGGCCGCGACCTACGGCATGTTCACCACCGTCCCCGGCGGCTTCGTGCCGGCGCAGGACAAGCAATATCTCATCGGCTTTGCCCAATTGCCGGACGGCGCAACGCTCGACCGTACGGAAGAGGTCATTCGCCGCATGAGCGACATTGCGCTCGAAGAGCCGGGCGTGAAGAATGCGCTTGCCTTCCCGGGCCTGTCCATCAACGGCTTCACCATCGGATCCAATGCCGGCATCGTCTTTGCCGTGCTTGATGATTTCGAGGAGCGCAAGGCCCCATCCCTCTCCGGCGGGGCAATCGCCATGGCGCTCAATCAGAAGTTCGCGGCGATCGACGGCGCATTCATCGCCATGTTCCCGCCGCCGCCCGTCAACGGTCTGGGCTCGACCGGCGGCTTCAAGCTGCAGATCGAAGACCGCGCCGGCTTCGGCTATCAAACCCTTGATGAAACGACCAAGGCCGTTCTCGCCAAGGCCTATCAGACCCCGGAACTCGCGGGCATCTTCTCGAGCTTCCAGGTCAACGTGCCCCAGCTCTTTGCCGATCTCGATCGCGTCAAGGCGCAGCAGCTCGGCGTCTCCGTGACCGATGTCTTCCAGACTCTGCAGATCTATCTGGGCTCGCTCTATGTCAACGACTTCAACGCCTTTGGCCGCACCTACAGCGTGCGCGTTCAGGCCGACGCCCAGTATCGCGCCCAGCCGGAAGACATCGGCCAGTTGAAGGTGCGTTCGGCAAGTGGCGAGATGATCCCTCTCTCGGCCCTGCTGAAGGTGGAAACCTCGACCGGGCCGGAACGCACCACGCGTTACAACGGCTTCCTGGCAGCCGACATCAATGGCGGCCCGGCACCGGGCTTCTCTTCAGGCCAGGCGCAGGCGGCGATGGAGAAGATCCTGGAAGAAACGATGCCGGCCGGGATCGATTTCGAGTGGACGGACCTGACCTACCAACAGATCCTCGCCGGCAATTCGAGCATCGTCGTCTTCCCGCTTGCACTGCTTCTGGTCTATCTGGTGCTGGCGGCACAATACGAGAGCCTGACGCTGCCATTGTCGATCATCATGATCGTGCCGATGGGCGTGCTTGCCGCGCTGGTCGGGGTTTGGTTGACGGGTGGGGACAACAACATCTTCACCCAAATCGGCCTGGTCGTGCTGGTCGGACTCTCGGCGAAGAACGCGATTCTGATCGTGGAATTCGCGCGCGAACTGGAGTTCGAGGGCCGCACACCCTTCCAGGCGGCGGTCGAGGCAAGCCGTCTGCGCCTTCGCCCGATCCTGATGACATCCATGGCCTTTATCATGGGCGTCATACCGCTCGTTGTCTCGACCGGAGCGGGTGCCGAAATGCGCGCCGCCATGGGCGTCGCGGTCTTCTCGGGCATGATCGGTGTCACCCTCTTCGGGATCTTCATGACACCCGTCTTCTATCTGCTCGCCAGGTTGCTTGCCGGAAACAGGCCGCTGCGCCAGCACGGAGTGCAAGACGTGATGCAACCCCAGGCGGCCGAGTAAGAATAAGCTGCCCTCAATCCCGGTCTGGCCATCTAGCCAAAATGGCACGGTGGCCAGACCGATCCGCGTGCGCATAGCGAGCTGCGATCCAAGACTCGCCTAGCCTCGGCGAAGGCTGCCGTCGATTCAGGGAATCTCGGAGTTGGAGGAACAGCCAAAGACGCCGGTCCCAAGAAGGAACCAGCGAACACATTGGCCTTACACCGCCCGAAGCTCGCCCAATCCTTTAGGAACAAAGCACCCACCGTTTGGTTGAGGCCTCGGTAACTGCTCTTCGTTTCCAAGGGAGGCTTCTATGTCAGACGATTCTTTGCGGCCCGGTGATGGGCCTGCAGCGCCCTCGCCATCATCATTTTCACCGAACCAATCGGCTTCGTTCACCGAGCCGCCGAAACCAGCGTCGGACCTGAAAAACCGCGTCCGAGAAGACATGGCGGCGGCACAAGACTCGCTGAAGTCTAGCGCGGAGAATGCTGCAGAGAAGGCCAAGAGCGCAGCATCTGGACAGGTGAGTTATGTGGCGCGTCAGATGCAGGGCGTCGCTGACGCACTTCAAAAAGCAGGCGCCGAACTGGAAGGATCAGACCAGGCAGAGGTCGGGCGGTACACCCGGCAGGTCGGGCAGAGCGTTCAGGGACTTGCAAAGCAGATGGAGGGCAAAGACATCGGCGAGATCGCCAGTCTTGCCGAAGCATTCGGTCGCCGGCAGCCACTGGCGTTCCTTGGTATGGCGGCACTGGCAGGATTGACAGCGAGCCGCTTCCTCACCGCATCGGCTCACAGGTCCACCGAGGAGCAAGTCACCGCTTCCGACACACCACGTGATACCTCAATGACTGTGGGGGTGAGAAATGTCTAAGCCATCCGAAAACGCGCCCCTCTCGGAACTTGTTGGCGGTCTCGTCGGCGATGTGACGGGGCTGCTCCGAAAGGAAATCGATCTCGCCAAAACCGAAGCCTCGGAGAAACTGAGGCAGGCCATGAGCGGCGCTGAGGTCATGATCATTGGCCTTGTCCTCGCAATTGGAGCAGTTGGGCTACTGTTGAGCGCAGCGGTCAGCGCCCTTGCCGCATTCCTGGTCTCACAGGGCTTTTCCGAGACAAGTGCCAGCGCTTTGGCCTCGCTTGTTGTTGGTGTCGTCGTCGCGCTCGTTGCCTGGGCGCTGGTATCCCGAGGTCTGTCGACACTTCGCGGGGGCAACATGAGCCTGCCTCGAACGGCAACCTCGCTTCGCCGTGATGTTGATGTGGTTAAGGAGAAGATCTGATGGACAACGTGCACGAGAAGACGTCGGCGGATCTCCAGCGAGAAATCGACCAGGACCGCGAGCGCATCGGGCAGCGGATCGACGCTATCCAGGAACGTATGTCACCTGGTCAGCTCGTGGATGAAGCGATCGCCTATGCAAAGGGCAGCGGCGGTGCCGAATACGTCAGCAACCTCGGCCAGGCGCTGAAGAACAACCCGCTTCCGGTCGCCTTGATGGGTGTCAGCCTCGCCTGGCTGATGGCGAAGGGATCGGCGCCAGCGACGGGATCCGCTACTTCACAGGATACGCCGGACCATCCCCTATACGTGGCCCGTGGTCCCGTTCGCCGTCTCGGTCCTCCGGCAGTCGAAAACGGAGCGCGATACAGTCATTTCACCGACACGTCAGGGCAGCGGCTGAAAGCCCTCACCGACGAGAGGGGCCACCGCGCAGGTCACTTCGTTGACGAGGCCGGCAAGTCCTACAGAGGCTTCGCGGACGCCAGCGGCAACTTCATTACCCACATCGCGGACGAAACCGGTGCCTTGCTCGACGCAGCGTCAGGCTGGGCCCAGGAAAAGTGGCAGCAAGCGAAAGATGCAACGACTGGCTTCGGGTCGGCGACCTCGCACGCGGTCGGATCGATGTCCGCCCGGACGGCATCCGGCGCAGGTTCCCTGCGCGATCAGACAGGAAAGCTGAACCAGGCGATCCTCACCCAGTTTCGTGACCAGCCGCTTGTCGGGGGTGCACTGGCCTTCGCCGTCGGCGCTGCCATAGGAGCTGCGCTCCCGCACACGGAGACGGAGGACAAGCTGCTGGGCGACGCATCCGACAGCACCAAGGACATGGCGAAGTCCAGAGCAGCGGATGCCGTCGAGCATGGCAAGGAGGTGGCGTCCGAGGTCTACGACAACGTAGCGAAGGCTGCGGCGGCTGGCCACGACACAATCAAGAGCAGTTTGGGCGATCAGCCGAAGGAGCCAAGCGATCGGCCGCTGCACACGCACCCGGATCAACGAGGCACCGTTTGACCCGCTGAGGCAACCGACTGCGTCGCCGCTGATTGATAAAGAACCCGCTTCGCTGACCCGGCCAGATGTCGTGGTCCAAACAGCGAAGCGGGTTCTTTCACGTTTGAGCAACGGGGCCAGCTTGATCGCTCACACCAGGAACGAGGGGTTAGGATGAAAACTGCGACCCCTCCTCGCTATCCCTTCAGCCCCGTTGCGGCGATGCTGGAGATGAAGGCGCGCTGGAGGAAGACGTAGAAGATCAGCACCGGCACTGTGATGATGGAAAGATAGGCCATCACCTCGCCCCAGGCGACATTGAGCTGGAAGAAATACTGCAGGCCGACCATGACCGGGCGATACTCCTCGGATTGCGTCACCAGCAGCGGCCAGAGATATTGCTGGCTATACATGATGAGGAACTTCAAGATCGCGGCCGTGGCGATGACCGGCCCGGAAAGCGGCATGATCACCTTCCAGTAGATCTGCAGCCAGCTGGCCCCATCGATGCGGGCCGCATCGATCAGCTCCTTTGGCAGGTCCTTGAAATACTGGACGAACAGGAAGATCGTGAGCCCGTCGCCGATCCACGGAATGATCTGAACGTGGTAGCTGTTCAGCCAGCCGGTAACCGGGCCTTCCATCGTCATCCACGGCAGGCTGTTGACCTCCAGTAACAGTGGAATAGCGATGGTCTCGAAGGGCAGGATCAGGGTGGCGAGAATGATCGTGAAGATCACGTCCCGGCCATGCCAGTTCAAGAAAGTGAAGGCGAAGGCCGCAAGCGAGCCGACCAGCAAAGCGCTAGCGACAGTCAATCCCGTCACCAGCACAGAGTTGAAGACGAAGAGCGCGATCGGCGCGCGGCGAAAGGCTGCGAAATAGTTGTCGAACGAGATATCGCCGACCGGCAGGAAGGCGCGGATTGAGGCAGCATCGCGCAAGAGCTGCGCGTCCGGCTTCAGCGACGACATGACCATGAAGACCAGCGGAAAGATGAAGATCAAAGCAATCAGGGTCAATACCGAATAGCGCAGTACAAGGCCGACAGCGCTCCGTTTCATACCGGCCTGGGCCATCAGCGTCGCTCCCGTGTCAGATAGCGTTGGGTCATGGAAATCGTGAAGACGATCACGAACAGGATGACGGAAATCGCCGAGCCGCTGCCGATGTCCTGCCTGACATAGCCGTGCTGCACAGCCTGGTAGACAATCGACTGGGTGGAATCGAGCGGCCCTCCGCTGGTCATGACGTCGATCTGGGCAAACAGCGCGAAGCCATTCATCGTGATGACGATCAGAACCAGGATCGCCGTGTTTCGCAGCATCGGCCAGGTGATGTAGCGGAACTTCTGAAAGCTGGTCGCGCCTTCCAGATCGGCAGCCTCGTAGAGCGATTCCGGAATGGTCTGCAGACCCGACAGCCAGATCACCATGTGGAAGCCGACGCCCTGCCAGACAGACATCACGAGGATCGCCCAAAGCGCAGTGTCGGTCCGGCCCAGCCAGTCGATCGGCTGGAAGAGCCCAAAACTCAGGAAAGCCAAGAGCGCATTCAACAGCCCGTTGTCGCCGGCATAAATGAAGCGCCAGAGCAGCGCGACGACGACGATCGACAGGACGACGGGCATGAAATAGATGGCGCGGAAGACATTGATTCCCGGCAGGCGCTGATTGACCAGAAGTGCCAGGGCGAGGGCGAGACCGCCCTGCAACGGTGCAACCACGGCGACGAAGCAGATCGTATTTACGACCGCCTTCAGGAAAACGACGTTACTCGCCAGGATGACAACCCGGTCCTCGCCCCACGAGAAGGAGGCATACTCCCGCATGCCGTCATAGTACGTGTAGTCCGGATTGTTGCGGGTGAAGCTGCGGATGCGCGGATAATCTGGCTCGCCGGCCTCGTCCCGAATGATCTGCCCCGCCTCGTCGCGCTCCGGTTCAAGCACCAGAATTCCCATGCCAAGCAGGTCGGAAAAATTCTTCAGGCCGATGTAGGACGGCGGATTGGGCGAGACTAGTCGCTGGTTGGTCACGGACAACCCCATCCCGAGGAAGAAGGGCGTCACCAGGAAAGCGAGGATCAGCACGATTGCTGGAGCCGCCATGAGCCAGCCGGCAAGGTGATGCCGGTGCAACCCGGGAGTGGCGGTTCTGCCAGCCATGGATCAACCCTTTCCTATGGGAATGTGCGGCCCGGCCAGCCCGGGCCGCTTCGGCTTCAGTTCTGTTTGAAGCCGTAGCCCTCGTTCTTCTCGATGTTGTCGTTAATCGTATCGGTCGCGGCATCGAGCGTATCCGCAACGTCTGCACCGTCGGCGATATCGGTCACCGCCTTTTGGAAGGTGGGCGAGATGACAGCATATGCAGGCGTCTCCGGTCGAAGCGTGCCCTGCTTTGCCGAGAGATCGAAGAAGACAGCAAGAGGTCCGCCCTTCTTGTAGTTCTCGGTCATTTCAGCCGCGGTGGAGGTCGCAGGAACGAGGCCGATCGCGTCGGAAAATTCAGCGAGATACTTGTCCTGAATTGCAAATTCGATGAAGGCGGCAGCGCCTTCAGGATGTTGGCTCTTGGCTGAGATACCGAACTGCCACGAGCCTGCGCCGATCTTCGGACCGCTGCCGAAGTCCGGCGCCGGCAGGAAGAGCAGATCGTCACCAAATTTCTCCAGCGCCTTCACCGCTACCCAGTTACCCATCCACTGCATCGCATACTTGCCGTCGAGAAAACCGGTTTCATGGTCGGATGGAGACTGCGAGGTGCCAGGAGCAAGCTTGTCCGTGAACAGGGACTGCCACCATTCGCCGAAGGCGATTGCCTTTTCGCCATTCAGTACGTCTTCCGCGGTGAGGTAGGTCTCGCGGTCGATGAGGTCACCGCCGAAGCTCTGGAGGAAGGGGCTAAAGGCGTAAGCGTACCATTCGGTCTTGTCGGACATGCCAAGGTCGAGCGGATATTCGAACTTTCCGGTCGCCTTGAGCGTCTTCAGAGCCTCGGTGAATTCCTCGCCGGTCCAAGGCTCTTCGAGCGTCGGAATCCGGATGTTGTTCTCCTCCAGCACCGACTTGCGCGCGAAGACTGCAACAGCGGCATCCCACAGTCCGACGGAGTAAAGCTCGCCCTGCCACCTGCCGATCGCGCCGGGCAGGAAGTTGGCGACCTTCTCCTCCGGCAGCTTCAACGGCTGAAGGTAGCCGGACCACGCCCAGTTCGGCATGACGGGTCCATCCATGTCGAGAATGTCAGGCAGGTTGCCGGCAAGCGCCGCAGCGGTGACGGAATCATTGTAGGCAGCCTGCGGGAACTCCTCGAGCACGACCTTCCATTCGTCCTGCGAGGTATTGAAGTCCTCGATGATGCCGACGAGGATCTCTCGCTCCACCTGGTTGCCGGCACCGTGGTACCAGAGGCTGAGATCGGTGGCGGCAAAGGCCGATCCGGCAGCAAGCGTCGCAGCCAGGGTCAATCCCGCAAACATAGCTGGTTTCTTCATATCGTAACCTCCCTGTTGACCGCCCTCCCTGGACGGCTTTCACTTCAAGGTTCTGACGGACTCCCGCCAATGGACGGGTCCGCCGAGCCGCTCCACGGCGGCACCGGACCCGGCGAAACCCACGTCCGCGATCCGCTTGAGCAGCCGCTCGGCGGCCCGCCTCCCGATCGCGGCATAGGGCAGTTCCACGCTCGCAAGCCGTGGATGGAGATGTTCTGTGATGAGGCGATGATCGTCGAAGCCGAGGACCGACAGATCGTCCGGGACCCGGATGCCGCGGCGTTGCAGAAGGCTGTAGACACGCATCGCCAGATGGTCGTTGCCACAGCACAGGGCTGTGGGCGGCGTGTCGCCGGAAAGCAGGCGATCTAACGCTGCCGAGAGCACATTTTCGTCGTCATCGACATCCGGGGCGGCAAGGACGAGCTGCGGATCGAACGACAGTCTGGCAGCCGCGAGCGCGGCCTTGTATCCGGCGGTGCGCAGGCCCGCGGCGAGAGACCCTTCTGGCAGGGTGAGAAAGGCGATCCGGCGATGGCCGCGCTCGATCAGTCCAAGGATACTGTCCCTCTGGCCGGTCTCGTCGTCAGGGACCACGGCCGCTACGCGGCTGTCATCGAAACAATTGGCCAGCACGACCGGGATGCTGGACGGCACGTCTGGCAGTGATACCTGCCGGTGACGGCCGGAAATCAACACCAACCCCTCGACCCGACGCTCGGCAAAGCTGCGCATCAAAGCCGGAGTCTGGCCGTCATCGTCGCCCGTGTCTGCGATCATGGCAACCTTGCCGGCGGAGGACAGGACACGCTGAACGCCCTGAAGAATGTAGATCTCCGGCAGCCCACCCGCAGTGCCGGTCGCGTCGCCGCTGATTGCGCTCGTGAGGACGCCGACCACTCCGGACTTCTGAAGCCGCATCATGCGCGCCGCCTGGGATGGCACGTAGTTCAGGCGTTCGATCGCCTCGGCGACCAGCACCCGCGTCTTTTCGTTGACGGGCCCCTCGCCGTTCAGAACACGCGACACCGTCTTCGGCGATACGCCGGCAGCTTCCGCGACATCGTAGATCGTCGTCATCGCCGGCCTCGATCCTCCCAAATCGGGGTCGTGGCTCCGTCTCAGCGTGCCACAACCGGTTTCAGGCTGCGAAACGAAACTATGACATCGATGTCATAAACGATCAACCCGTAGATGCAGCCGAGGAAGTATGTCGATGAAAACGATGTCTGAGCAGTTCCGCCGGTCGGATTGGCGGGGGTAGCCGTCGGCCGACTGAATCCTTGCCTCGGGCTACTGGGAGATGACGCGCAGTGCCGTTATTGAAACCGGCGCGATTGAAATTGACCCAAAATGCTATCGCGATGGAATGGAGCGACAGCAGTCTAGCCAAACGATCCACTTACCGTTTCTCACTGCGCGACAGAACGGCAGTCCCCGAGGAGATCGGCCTGCGCCACGACGATCCCGATCATCCGATCTTGGCAGCGCATTCGAGCATGTAGGCTTCTGCGAAGGCCATGTGTTCGGCTGTGATGGACCGAGCATCATCTGCTCGCCCGTCCTTGAGCGCGGCCATCAGGCGGTATTGGTAGGACAATCCCTCCCCCCGTGAACGGGGCGTAGGGTCGGCATAGATCTGTCTGGCTAGAGGCAGGTCGCGCAACAGATTGTGCATCAGTCCGCACAGGAAACCGAGCAAGGGATTGGGGCTGAACTGAGCCAGCTGGGAGTGGAAATCGAGCTCCGCTATGCGCTGGCGATACTGCTCCTCAGGGTCGACTGGAGCATGATCATAGATGCGGATCGTTCTTTCGAGCAGCGCAAGCTGCTGGGCCGACACGCGCCCTGCAAGCAAGGCAGCGACTTCAGGCTCCAGAACTTTGCGGATGGCATAGATGTCGGAGATGCTCGGGGGGCTGAAGAAGAAGTGGGTGGAGAGCAGTTCCATGGCATGTTGCGCAGAGGGCGTGGCGACGAATGCCCCACCGCCGGGGCCGCTGCGGGTGAAGATCAGACCCTGCGTTTCCAGCGCCTTCATCGCTTCGCGGACTGTTCCCTTGGCGGCCTTGAAGCGCTCCATCAACTCCCGCTCCTGCGGCAGCCGGTCACCCGGTACAAGCTTCTGCGAACGGATGAAATCCTTCATGAGATCGGCGATGGCTTCGGGACGCCGTTTGGGCTTGCCAGCCGGCCTGAAAAGGCGCTTGCCGTCCTCAGCCCGTTTGTCCGCCTTCTCGGTCATGTCAGTCATTGTCGGTCAGTCTCTCCTGATGCGAGGAGCGCTCGCCACAAGCTGCTTTGTATAGGCGTGTTCAGGATTGGCAAAAAGCCTCGCGGCAGGCGCCGTCTCGACAATTTCACCGAGATGCATGACGGCAACGCGATCGGAGATCGCCTCGACCACGGCCAGGTCATGACTGATGAAGAGGTAGGACAGGTCGAACCTTCTCTTCAGATCGCGCAGAAGCAAGAGCACCTGCGCTTGGACGCCGACATCGAGCGCGCTCACCGGCTCGTCGAGCACGAGGATCTCCGCTTCCGCCGCCAATGCCCGTGCGATCGCGATCCTTTGTGCCTGACCGCCAGAGAACTCGTGCGGATAGCGGGAAAGACTGTTCTCCGGCATCTGGACCGCATCCAGCAGTTCCTTCATCCGGTTCCGCCGTTCGGGCGCCTCATAGCCGCAAAGCAACTTGAGTGGCGTGTCGAGGATGCCGCTGATCGTCTTGCGCGGATTGAGCGACGCCACCGGATCCTGAAAGACATACTGGATCGTCTTGCCGAAAGCGCGCGGACCCTCGCGGCGCAGCGCATCGGCATCCTTGCTACCGATCCGCATGCTGCCTGAACTCGGGGTTTCCAGTCCGACCAGCATACGGGCAAGCGTACTTTTGCCCGATCCACTTTCGCCGACAACCGCAAGCGTTTCTCCGCGGGCCAGGTCGAGGGAAACGGATTTGACGGCCTTGATCTCGTGACGCTCTTTGCCGAACAGGCTTCGGCCGCCACCGAACGCCTTGGAAAGCTCACGAACCTGAAGCGCATGCACTGTCATGACACCTCTGCTTTCTGAGGAGGAAAGAGGTTAGCAACCCTGTCGAGGAACTCCGCACCCGTACCAAGTTCCGGAACGCAGGCAATCAAGCGCTTGGTGTAATCATGCTGCGGATTGGCGAGCACGGACCGTGTCTCCCCCGTCTCGACAATCTCGCCGTCCTTCATCACCGCAACACGGTCGCAGATCTCTGAAACGACGCCAAAATCGTGCGTGATGAAAAGCAGCGCCATGCCGCGCTCCCGTTGCAGATCGCGCAGAAGTTCCAGGATGCGGGCCTGTACAGTCACGTCGAGAGCGGTCGTCGGCTCGTCGGCAATGATCACGTCGGGGTCATTGGCGAGCGCCATGGCAATTCCGATGCGCTGGCGCTGGCCGCCCGACAATTGATGCGGATAATGTTTTGCGCGCTCCCGGGCCTCGGGGATGCCTACCTTCTCCAGAAGCGCGATCGCCTTCTCACGGCGGTCCGTTGCACCGAGCGACTGGTGCGCGGCAATGGCCTCTTCAACCTGCCGCCCAACCGGATACATCGGGTGCAGAGTCGTCAGCGGATCCTGAAACACATAGGCGACGCGACTGCCGCGCAGTGAGATCAGCCGTGTTTGCGACATGGCAAGGACATTTTCGTTACCGACATAGATTGCGCCGTTCTCGATCACGCCCGGCGGGGACGCAACGAGCCCCATCACCGACAATGCGGTAACGCTCTTGCCCGATCCGCTCTCGCCAATGAGGCCTAGGCATTCGCCGGGCTTCACATGCAGGGAAAGTCCACGCACAGCAGGAGACACCTCGCCTCCATTGCGAAAAGCCGTCTCCAGGCCTTCGATGGAAAGCGCGGCATCGCTTTGAGAATTGGCCGGCATGGCGCGACCGCGCGCGATCGCCGTGATCGGTCCCGGACGCGCCAGCGCACCGGAACGCAAACGCGGATCGAGAACGTCGCGGATGCCGTCGCCCACCAAGTTCAGACTGATGACGATCAGGAAGATCATCACGCCAGGCACTATGGAGACATGCGGGGCCGTGAAGAGTTGAGCACGCCCCTCGCCCAGCATGGAGCCGAGATCCGCCTGCGGCGGCTGGGCGCCGAGGCCGAGGAAACTGAGGCCCGCGGTCTCCAGGATCATCCAGCCTGCAGTCGTCGACATCGTGATGACGATGACCGGAGCGACATTTGGCAAAACCTCGGTGAACATGACCGAGAGGTGCCCCTTGCCGGACAGGCGCGCAGCATCGACGAATTCGCGGTGGGCATATCCGAGCGTAACGCCGCGCACATTGCGCGCGAAGAAAGGGATATTGACGACGGCGATCGCATAGAGCGCATTCATCAGGCCCGGACCGAGGGCCGCGACGATTGCCAGAGCAAGGAGGATGTAGGGGAAGGCCATCAGCATGTCGATGCCGCGCATGATGACATTGTCCGTGCGGCCGCCGATATAGCCGGCGACGATGCCGATCACCGACCCGAGAAGTGCTGCGATCAGAGTGGCGGCCAGACCGACGGCGACTGATAGCCGGGTTCCCCACAAGAGCCGGCTCAGGATATCGCGGCCCAACTGGTCCGTGCCGAGAAGATGGCCCGCCGTCAGAACGGGCTTCAATCGGTTGACCGGCGCAGTGGCGTCGGGATCGGGCAGCGGCAATACCGGCACCAGAAGGATCAGCAGGGCGATCAGAACGAGAAGCGCAAGGCCTGCAGCAGCGAGGCGATTGTTGAGAAGAAGGCGCCAGGACGTCATTCGCGCCAGAGCTGTCGAAGGCGCCATTGGCACAGAAACGGTACTCACGTGCGTATCCTCGGATCGAGCATGGATTGCAGGACATCGGCCACGAGGTTGAAGAGCACGTAGCTCGCAGCGACGACGAGGACCCCACCCTGGACCAGCAGGATGTCGCGGCTTGAGATGGCCTTTACCAGCATGGCGCCGATCCCCGGCCACTGGAACACGGTCTCGATATAGACGGCACCGCCGAGCACGAAGCCGGACTGGATGCCGATGACCGGAATGATGCTGACAAGCGCCGCCCGGAACGCATGGCCATAGATGACCCGCCTCTCGGTGAGGCCCTTGGCGCGCGCCGTCCGGACATAGTCCTGCCGGAGCACCTCCAGCATGGCGCCCCGCGTAAGGCGGGCGATCACGCCTGCAGCAACGACGGCAAGCGTAACGGCCGGAAGGATCAGGTGAAGAAGAAGGTCTTGGAGGTCTCCGCCGCCATAGACGGCATACATGCCTGAGGCCGGCAGCATGCGCCAATGGACGGCAAAGAGGTAGATGAGCAGAAGACCGAGCCAGAAGGATGGCATCGAGATCCCCGCCAGCACAAAGAAGGTGATCGCCCGGTCCGCCCAGCCGAATTGGCGGACGGCCGAGACGACGCCGGCAACCAGGCCGATCACCGTGCAAAGAACCAGCGAAACCCCGGCGAGTACAAGTGTCGCCCCGAAACGCTCAAGCACTTCGTCCAGCACGGGACGGTTCAGGGCGTAGGACCGGCCGAAATCCCCCTGCAGGACATTGCCGATCCAGATCAGGTATTGCTGGACCAGTGGCTTGTCGAGCCCGAGCTCCCGATTGATCCGCTCCACGTTTTCAGGTGTCGCATAGGCGCCGAGGATGGCCGTCGCGGTATCGCCCGGGATCAGGGCCATCACTAGGAAGACGATGATGGACAGGCCGAAAAGTACCGGCACGAGTGCCGTCAGACGTTTAAGGATATAGGCAGCCACGTGTTTACCTCCGGAAGGTCTCCGGCTGACACGGGCGAGCCTGATGGTCGCCTGTGTCAGCCACAGGAGGATTACTGCTTCGTCACACCGTGAAGATTGAGAAGGAACGATGGCTGCAGCTTGAAGCCCTGCACCGCAGCGGTCGTGACTGCATTCTGTTTCCAGTTGGCGACAAAGAGCCAGGGCGCATCGTCGTGCACGATCTCCTGGACCTGCGCGTAGAGTTTGCCGCGCTCGACTTGATCGGTAGACATGCGCGCCTTCTCCAGCAGGTCGTCAACCTCAGGGTTGGAATAGTAGCCCGAGTTGAAACCTCCCTTGTCCGGCATCGCATCGCTGCGCAGCGTCAGATACGGCACCGTATCAGGATCATTGGTCATCCATGCCATTTCGGCCATGTCCGCCTGCCCCTCAAGCCCTTGATTGACGCGACCGAGGAAGGTGTTCCACTCGTATGTCTCGATCTTTACGTCAAAGCCGACGGCCTGAAGATCAGCCTGGATAGCCGCCCCCATCGTGACCGGGTCAAGCATGCCGGAGCCACCCTCTGTGACATAGAAGGTCACCTTCGGCTTCTCGACGCCCGCCTCGGCTAGCAGTGCCTTGGCCTTCTCCGGGTCATAAGCATAGGGTTGCACCGAACTTTCCACCCAGTTGAAGGCGGGTGGAATGGGACCTGCGGAGACGGTCGCGGTACCCTGGAGCACATCGTTGACCAGCGTCTCCTTGTTGACCGCGTAGTTGGCCGCCTGGCGCACGCGCTTGTCGGCAAACGGCCCACCCTTCGTATTCAGGATCCCGAACCAGACATGCGGGCCCGCCTGTTCAGCGACGGCAAAACCGGCATCCTGCTTGAAGGTGGCAAGATTGTCCGGCGGCACCTCGACCATGACATCAATGCCACCGGCCATCATTTCCGCGACTCGTGTATTGGCGTCGGTAATCGGCCGGAAGACCACGGCTTCGAGACCAGCGGCCTCACCCCAATAGTCGGCGTTGCGCTCGACCACGACGCGCTGGTTCGACTGCCACTCGGCAAACTTGAACGGGCCGGTGCCGGAAGGATTGCGGCCATATTCCTTGCCGTGTTGCTCGACAGAAGCGGGAGAAACAATCAGTCCTGTCGGATAGGCGAGATTGGAAAGGAAGGGCGCGAACGCCTCGCTCAACTTGAACTCGACGGTGAGCGGATCGATCACGTTGACGGCTTCAACGGAGGCGAAGTTGAAGGAGAGCGGGAAAGGGCCGGTCTGGTAGAAAGGGTGGTCTTCCTTCAGCATGCGGTCGAAGTTGAACTTGACGGCCTCAGCATCGAAATCCGAACCATCGTGGAATTTCACTCCCTCGCGCAGCTTGAACCTGTAGGTCTTCGCATCCTCGGAGACCTCCCAGCTTTCGGCAAGGGCCGGCTCAACTTCCAGCGTCCCGTCCTTGAACCGCACCAGCCCATCATAGATGTTGACGAGGATCCTGAAGTCGTTCGTCGCGGTGACGGTGTGAGGATCGAGAGACTTGGGCTCTGCAATCTGTCCGACGACGAGCGCATTTGGCGGCGTCTGCGCCACAGTCGGCCTTGGCCCCACCAGCACGGAAACAAGAGCGGCAGCCACAAGAGCATTCCGGATCAGCCTCTTCATGGGGAAGGTCCTTTCGATTTGGCGTGTCGGGAGGTATATTTATAATGATAAATTTCATGTTTGCAATAATTTATAACTATTGAATCGACGTTGTGCCCCCATGCGGGTCATGGCTACCCGGCGCCAGCAGAGGCAAGACTTTGCCCTTCTGGTTTTCCGAGGATCCGCTCTCTGGCGTTTGCAATCGCCGCGCTTGCAGCCTCTGCTCGCAGTCGGACGGCGTCCTGATCAAATCTGCCGACACCACGGTTCGCGTCTACTGCGGCTGCAAGGTGTTCCTCGAGAAGATCGCATTGCTGTGGAAGCTGGGTGTGGTCCGCAATCCGTTCTATGGCCTCGATGAGATGCATGAGAACGAACGGTTTCTGCACCGCATTCTGGCGGATTTGATTGAAGGCAGCGCCGACCAGTGAAGCATAGGTGGGGCGGGGGAGGACGATCCGTGCTTTTCCGTCCACACCCGCGATGATGGAGGATGGAAGCGCACGGCTCATGAGGTGGGCGAGCCCCGCAGAGAGCTGCGCCAGCACGGCCACGGCCGTATAGGGATCGTTGATACCCGGCGACAGTGCCCTTACCGCCATCTCGACCAGATGCCGAATGGCGAATTCCGGATCTTGAGTTGAGGTGCGCCCCGACCCGATCATCAGAGCACCACTGACCTGATCCTGAAGCTCCGGGGCCCACCGAGAGGCAGGGAAAATGCCGATACCTCCACCACCGGTGATGACGTAGTCACCCGGCTTGAACGAGAAGACGATGAGCACATCCCTCTTCTGAGCGAGCACGAGCAGCCTTTCAACATCGACGCTTTGCACGAAGCCGTCGCTGCCAGGGCCAAAGAAGCGGGTATTCTGGTCGAAACCCTCGGGTAGCGCCTCACGTGGCTCGTGGTTGCGGTCCTCGGCGCGGTCGTCCAGTTCAGAAAGCATCTCGAGAATATCCAGGCCCAGGCGCTCGATCACTGTTTCAGACACGATGGAGCGGGCAAGAAAATGCAGGTACGAGACGAGGACCAGGACGCTCATGAGGGTGAGCGCGATCCCAAGAGACACGCTGGGATAGGCTTCAGCTGCAGTCTCCATGCTGGATCCGACGGAGCCCAGCTGAAGCAGACAGTATACCGACGTCATGACGAAGGCGCCCAGTGCAAGCTGTGTCTGTCTGCTGGACATGAAGCTGCGGATCAATCGCGGCCCGAATTGATTGGCGGCCAATGACAACACGACCATGGTGATCGAAAACACCAGGCTGGTCATGGTGATCATGGATGTCAGCAGCGCGGAAAGGATATCGCGGGCATCGCTCGGGGTACTGACGAAAAAGTAAATCGGCATGTTGCCGGGATCGGCGTCAGCCACGACACCGTCGGCTGTCGTCGCGGCCGCCGACAACGCCACTGCGAAGCCGGCCATGAGCGTTGGCACCAGCCACAGGCTCGTTCTGAGCTTCTCCCGCACGACCCGAACGCCCGGATTGAACCCGCTCATAGCATAACGGCCTTTGAACATCCGCCACCTCCGTCCCGCGAACTGGAGCTGGGAGGAAAGGTTCCTAAGGGGCAAGCAGTATCCCCGACCGCTCCGTCGCCAATCGCATTAAGAAAAACATTCTCCACGCTGATGGTCGTCTCGTGCGCAGAAGCCGAGCTCATGGTTCAAGCACAGCGGCGTGCAGTCCGCGGTGCAGAACCCGTTTGAAGCCCGGGACCGCGGCGATCGACTGACCTTTGAATATGGCGCCGGCCATAGGGAAGGACCTTTGCCACCGCGCAAGCGGCTTGGCCGGTCCTGACCTTTCCGAAATCTCGAGCGCGGGTCTGCTCAGACTCGTCCACAAGTCGGAACCATAAGCTGCTCTCCCGGTTTTCCGTAAAGCAGAGCCTGCAACGCAGGGTTCAACACCACCAAGAGGAATGAAAATGGACGAGACCGATCCTCGCGCCACGGCTGGCATGCCTCCTGCAGACCAGGACCGAACGCTGACGAACCGTCAGGGCCATCCAATCACGAACAATCAGTCGACCAGAACGATCGGCAGCCGCGGACCAGCGACGCTGGAGAACTACCAGTTCCTGGAAAAGATCACCCACTTCGACCGAGAGCGCATCCCCGAGCGCGTCGTCCATGCCCGCGGCTTCGTCTGTTACGGCGAGTTCGAGGCGAGTGGTAAGATCGGCGACCACCCGGCTGCAAGATACACGCGGGCGAAGCTGTTCCAGGAGGCGGGCAAGAAGACACCGCTTGCGATCCGCTTCTCCACCGTGATCGGCGGCCGTGACTCCTCGGAGACGGCACGCGATCCTCGGGGATTTGCCGTGAAGTTCTATACGGAAGACGGCAATTGGGACTTGGTCGGCAACAACCTCGCCGTATTCTTCATCCGCGACGCCATTAAGTTTCCCGACGTCATCCACTCTTTGAAGCCTGATCCAGTGACCTTCCGGCAGGAGCCGGATCGGATCTTTGACTTCATGAGCCAGACGCCGGAGTCGATGCACATGCTGACGCATTTGTTCAGCCCGCGCGGCATTCCCGCGAGCTACCGGCACATGGAAGGTTTCGGCGTCAACACCTATAAGATGGTCAATGCCGATGGCGAAACCGTCCTCGTCAAGTACCACTTCCATCCACGCTGCGGCCTGGCAAGCCTGACGGCCGCGGAAGCCGCCAAGGTTCAGGGCCAGGATTTCGGATCCGCCTCGAAGGACCTGTTCACCAGCATCGAGCGTGGCGACTATCCGCAGTGGGATATGTACGTCCAGCTCATGGAGGACCATGATCACCCCGAGCTCGACTGGGATCCGCTGGACGACACGAAGATCTGGCCAGAGAAGGATTTCCCGCTGCTCCACGTCGGCGTGATGACGCTGAACCGCAATGTGGAAGACTTCTTCAACGAGAACGAGCAGATCGCTATGGGCACCGGCGTACTCGTCGATGGTCTTGATTTCTCCGACGACAAAATGCTGGTCGGGCGGACCTTCTCCTATTCCGATACCCAGCGCTATCGGGTAGGGCCGAACTACCTGCAACTGCCCGTCAACCAGGCAAAGCATTCCAAGGTCGCGACCAACCTGAGCGGCGGCCAGATGAGTTTCCAGCGCGACCTTGCGCCGGGGCAGAACCCACACGTGAACTACGAGCCATCAATCCATGGTGGACTAAACGAAGCCGAGCGTGCAGAGCCGAATAACCCGCCGGAGATCCGGGGGCCGTTGACGCGCAGCGTGCTTAATCGCCGCAACGACTATGTGCAGGCGCGCGGACGTTTCTGCACGATGATGGATTGGGAGCGCGAGGACCTCATCTTCAACATGGGCGACCTGCTCAGCCAGTGCCAGCGAGACGTGCAGGAGCGCATGGTCTGGCACTTCTTCCTGGTTCACGACGATTACGGGCATGGAGTGGCTGAAAAGCTCGGCATCACGCTTGACGACGTGAAGCATCTCCAGCCTCTGCCAAAGCAGGTGCTGACCGAGGAGGATCAACACCGCCTGCAAAACCTTGGTCGAAACGGTGACCGGATCGACTCGACGGTGTGGGGTCAATGGACCAGCTCGGTTAAAAACTACAAGGCGAGCGCCGACGAGGTATTGTCTGGCCGCCTGCCGGCAGGCGGAATGATGGAGAAGAACGCCGCCGAGTAGACCAGGGCGAAACAAAAGCTCGGACGCCTCTGTCGGTCCATGAACGGCCGGCGGTTGCGCCTGATGAGGCAGGGCCCCTTGTCGGCTCGAGACATGGCTTCAGCGTTGCGGTTACCCTCGGCTAAAGTGGATCCGTTACGCGACCGGTTTCACCTCAATCTCGTGCAGCAAGACCGATGCGGACACCACCAGTCTCACAATGGCCGGAAGGCACGGACCGCCCTCGCGGCGCAGCGGTATCCACAAAGCGCGGCGGCGCCAGAGAATCCGGAGGCCAGGCTTCCTGGCCTCTCCCTGCAGCGCGGATCGGACCGGACTTTTCATGCCCGACCTGACCTCCACAAAGGAGCCTCTCATGACCGTTCAGCTCGCACTCGGCGAAAGTGATCTCGCACCCGTAGAAGACGTTGGACAGGATACCTTGGAGTTCGCGCCCGATCTTGCGTATCGGCGAATGTCGATTGTCAACGTCATCTTCTATGGCACCCCGCCAGAGAGCAAAGAATGGGTACTCATCGACACGGGTCTTTCCACATCAAGAAACGCCATCATCGAAGCGGCGGAGCACCGCTTTGGGCGCGACACTCGCCCCGCCGCCATCATCATGACCCACGGTCATTTTGACCACACCGGCGCGTTGGAAGCGCTGGTTCAGCACTGGGACGTACCTGTTTATGCTCATCCGCTGGAGCTTCCCTATCTGAACGGGCAGGCGTCCTATCCTCCGGCCGACGCTTTGGTCGGCGGAGGCGCGATGGCGCTGCTTTCGCCTCTCTTTCCCCGCTCGCCGGTCAACGTCGCTCCGTCGCTGATGATCCTGCCGCCGGATCAGAGCGTTCCAGGCATGCCGGGATGGCGATGGTTGCACACACCCGGCCATGCACCCGGCCACATTTCCCTCTGGCGCGAGAGCGATCGTACCCTGATCGCGGGAGACGCCATCGTCACCACCGGCCAGGAGTCGGTCTACGAAGTCATCGTCCAGAAACCGGAGATGCACGGGCCACCACGCTATCTGACACCGGACTGGGAGGAAGCGGAACGGTCGGTTGCCAAGCTTGCAGCCCTCGAACCTGAACTCATCATCACCGGCCATGGCCGACCCGTATGCGGCGCAAACATGCGCAGTCGCCTGCATGAACTGGCAGACAATTTCGTATCGATCGCAGTTCCGGAAGGCCGGCGCTACGCTCTCGATCCGGCAAGGCCGGGCAAGAGCAGCAATGACGCCTACCGCTAGGGTTCTGGAGACGTCCTGCGAACGCAACGTTGGAAGGAAGGGATAACCTACTCCAGGTGCCTCGATGTTTCGAAGGAATCCGGAGTGTATAGCTCCGGGCGAAATCCTGGACTGTCGGAAGCCTGAGGGAATTCCCGCGTTCGGGTCAGAGACGCATTGCCAACCTGCGTGGCATGATCTGTCAGGTCGCGCATCAAGCCGGTCCCATGGCCCGGAATCGGCTGGGAAGCGCACTGTCGCTCCTCGCAAGTCGACCAGGCTGCTTCACCGACCCAACAGAGAATGGCCTTCCGGTGAGAAAGGCTTGTCTCTGTCGGATCATTCTGGACGCTCAGCCAAGGCCGAAAAACGACAGGACGGCGATGACGATCACGACCAAACCAACGATATAGATAATATTGTTCATGGGGCTTCCTTTCCGCTTCAGCATTGAAAACCCCTAATCCTGACCTTGGTTCCCTTCGGCGCTGCCGAGGCCTTGCATCTCTCAGCACCGATCGCCTCAGAGCGATGCAGAGTCGCGGAGGAAGTCTGGCATGGGCAGTCCCCGTTGACGGCATGAGACTGACCAGGCTTCTCTACCTCCAGCACCGGACGACACGGCCAGCCGTGAGCTAAAGCAGCGGAGATCGCCCATGAAAGCGTCTAGTCTTCCCTGTCGAGCATAGGCACTTTTCCGTCTCACCACCCGCCTGCTGCTCGGCATCCCATCGGATTAGTCTTGCCACAGACCGATCCAAAACGGGCGTACATCGATGATCTAAGCCCCTCGTTAAGGCGACCGTCCCTCACATTCGCTGGACCGCTCCACACGAACGGGTCAGCCAGTCGGTAGTGCGCGGTCTTACGGTCCTCATCAAACTGAAGGTCACGTCAAACTGGAAAGTGCACGGACTTTGACCTTGGCTGCCTCTGCAGCCTAGTGCACCGATTTCCAGCCGGTTAGGCGCCGACACCGAGATCAGACTATTTCCATCAGGCGCAGGTTTTTCGATCTTGGTCCGATTGCGCGGGTACGGGGCGTGTCAGTTCGCTGGTAGCCGGTGTGCCATAGGCGAGACCATTTCCATCGTTTGCATGTCAGGTCTCTGTGCCTGGTACGCTGAGTGTCCACGCAGTATAGCCGTCACGTCGACTGAGACGGTGTCGAGCTTCTGTTCTCCTCCCGCCAACAACCTTCTCAGGCTGCCTGTGCCGCCAGAAAGGACCGCAGACGGTCGCTCTGCGGCGCCCGTAGCACCTCGCGCGGATCGCCCTCTTCCGCCACCACGCCCTGGCTCAGGAACACCACCTTGCTGGAGACTTCACGGGCGAAATTCATTTCGTGCGTCACCACGATCATGGTGCGCCCCTCGTCCGCCAGACTTCGCATGACGCGCAGCACTTCGCCGACAAGCTCTGGATCGAGCGCGCTCGTTGGCTCGTCGAAGAGGATGAGTTCGGGCTCCATGGCAAGCGCCCGGGCAATCGCGACGCGCTGCTGCTCGCCACCGGAGAGAAATGCCGGATAGGCATCGCGCCGATGCGACAGCCCGACCTTGGCGAGATAGAAATCCGCCCGCTCGCCCGCCTCGGATCGCGTCAGCCCTTTGACGCGGACAGGGCCGAGCATGACGTTTTCACGCGCGGTCATATGGGCCCAGAGATTGAATTGCTGGAAGACCATGGTCACGCGGGCACGGTAGGCGCGAAGCTCCGCCTCGTCCGCCACCATCAGATCGCCGGCCCGATCCCTGCGACAGGCAAGCGGTGCCCCGTCCAGCGCGATCGTCCCGGAAGTCGGCCGTTCGAGGAAATTTAGGCAGCGGAGAAACGTGCTCTTGCCCGACCCCGACGAGCCGATCATCGAGATGACATCGCCTTTGTTCGCCGTCAGGGACACGCCTTTCAGCACCTCGACGGCACCGAAGGACTTGTGAATGCTGTTCGCAGAAAGCATGGTCGTCATGGGTCTACTCACGGGCTGAGGAGAGGACCGTCCCGGAAGGGACGGGCGCCGGCGATCTTGCCGAGCCGCTTGTTGATTTCCGCGATCCGGGTGGCCGGTCGCGCATAGAAGACACCGGATGTGCTGGCTCGGACAGGGTGCAGGTTGCCGGTCACAGGATCGGTGATCTCGGCAACGACCTCGCCCGCACGCACGCGGTGCCCAAGCGGCACCGGATAGGAGACAAGCCCAGAGATCGGCGCGACCAGCGCCTCCGAACCTGCAAGTGGTGTCGGCTCGCAGGAAAGCGCCGGGATCGCCGCCTGCCCGGCAAGCACGCCGACATTCCGGAGATAATCGACCAGGGCAGCGGCATCGTCTGCCGCCACCTTGCGGTCAACATCCATGCGTCCCCGAAGTTCGAGCGTGCAACTGGTACACCCCTGCGAGATAGGCTTGTCGGGGAACCTCTCGGCAATCGCGACCCACGGCTTCGTAAGCGCCTCGTCGAACGGTTCACCGCCGGAGACATCGGCCACCAGCACGGCGCGGCAGCGAGTGAGCGCAGCAAGCGGGAGCATGCGCTCCAGCGAAACGGGCTGAGTGTAGAGATGCACCTCCGCCTCGCCGTCGCAATGCAGATCGATGACCACATCGGCAGGAATAGCCAGCCGCATCAGGGCATGGCGCAACCGGTCGCTCGGCGCGAATGGTACGATCGTCTCGAGCGCCTGAAGCAGCGCTTGCCGGATCCGGGCCGTGTTTGCCCGAGGATCGTCGTCGAGCGTTTCGCCGGCGATCGCGATGGCCCCGGCTGTCAGGTCCGGATAGTCGCGGTTGAAGTTGCGCCCATCGTAATGATCGAAGCGGCCTTGCTGATCGCCGTGCAGGAATTGCCCGAAGGCGAGCGGGTTGGCCACCGGCACGATTGTCACCCGTCCCCGGATCTTGCCCGCGCGGTCTTCCTCTATGAGCCGATCGATCAGCAGCCGGGCCGCCAGCATGCCAGGCCCTTCGTCTGCATGCAGCCCGCCCTGGATACAGACATGCGGTCCATCATTGCCATCGCCGAAGTCGAACCACGTCAGCCGATGGATCGTGCCGATCGCGCGTCCAGGAATATCGATGAAATGTTCATGCATGAATGGGTTCCGCAGCCACCACCTTCGTCACGCTGGCGCGTGGGTCGAGGTGGCGAAGATAGTGACGTTCCAACAGGCGGAACGTCTGGGTGAGAATGATGGTGAGCGTCAGGTAGAAGACGGCCGCCATGCCGAAGCTTTCCGGCAGGACGAGATAGTTGGTGTAGACGTCGCGGGCAACGCGCAGGATCTCGACGATGGTGACCGTGCTGGCAAGTGCGGTGGCATGCATCATCTGCACAACCTCATTGCCGTATTGCGGCAGGGCTCGGCGCCAGGCGCCCGGCCAGAAGACGTCACGCAGGACCTGCATTCGCCCGAGCCCGATCGCCCGCGCCGCCTCGATCTCGCCAGTCGGTGTCGCCCGGATAGCCCCTGCAAACATCTCCGTCGTGTAGGCGGTGGTATTGAGAGTGAAGGCGAGCCAGGCGCAGAACCAGGGACTGCGCAGCACTGGCCAGATCGAGCTCTCGCGGATCACCTCGAACTGCGGCAGGCCGTAATAGATGATGAAGAGCTGCACCAGAAGCGGCGTGCCACGGATGACATAGGTATAGGTCCACACCGGGATTCTGAGCCAGGGGTTGGCCGAGGCACGTGCCAACGATAGCGGGATCGAAAGCACCAGACCCGCCGAGATGGACAGCCCGAGCAGAAGAAGCGTGATCCACAAGCCGTCGAGAAAGAACGGCAATGTCTCCGACACGATTTGCCAGTTGATCATCGAAGGACCTCCCGACGGACACCTCTGGAGAAGCGCCGCTCGACGCCTGAAAGGACAAGGATCGAGACCGTGGTCACGGCAAGATAGATGGCCCCTGTCAGGGCATAGAAGGTAAACGGCGCGCGCGTGGCAGCCGATGCGAGCCCCGCTCTGTGCACCATGTCATCAAGGCCGATGATGGAAACGAGTGCGGTCGCCTTCAGCATCACCAACCAGTTGTTGGTAAACCCCGGGATCGCATGCCGGATCATCTGTGGCAGGGTGATGTTGGAAAGCACCTGCCAGCGCGTCAGCCCACAGGCATATCCCGCCTCAATCTGGCCGCGGGGGATGGCAAGGATCGCGCCGCGGAACGTCTCGGTCAGATAGGCGCCGAAGACGAAGCCGAGCGTCAGCGTTCCGGCAGCGAAGGGATCGATTTCAATGTAACCCCAGCCGTGTGCATCGGCCAGCCGATTGAGCAGGATCTGGCCGCCATAGAACACGCCGAGCATCAGAAGCAGATCGGGCAGCGAGCGCACGATGGTGGTGTAGGCGGTCGCGGTTCCCCGCAGAAGCGGCGAGGGCGAAAGCTTGGCGATGGCGCCGGCCAGACCGAAGACGCAGGCAACCAGCAGCGAGACTGAAGCCACCGTGAGGGTGACACCGAGTCCCGCAACGATCATGGGCAGATATCCGTAGAACATGAGGCCTCCCAGGCGTGCTGCCCCACCACTTTAAAGGCGGTGGAGCAGCGTGAAGATACGCAGGTCAGGGCTGCGCCGACTTCGGCATGATGTCGAAATCGAAGTACTTGGCCGAGATGGTCTTGTAGGTCCCGTCCTGCATCACGGAGGTGAGGGCTGCGTTGATGTCGCCCTTCAGTTTTTCCTCGCCTTTGCGCAGCGCGATACCGACCCCGCCATCGATACTGTCGGTCAGCGTGATAGCCTCGCCGACCTGCGAAAAGCCTTTGCCTTCAGGCTGCTTGAGGAAACTCTCGCCCGAAACGACGGAAGATCCGAATGCAATATCACCGCGGCCCGCCGCAAGTTCGAGATAGACGGCCGTTTCCTTGTCGACCAACAGGGTCTCGCTGTCCGGATAGTTGGCGGCGATATACTCGGCCCGCGGGCTGTTGCGCAGCACGATGATCGTCTTGCCCTTGAGGTCTTCGGGTGAGTAGCCGCTAAAGACACCCTCCTTGGCAATGAAGCGGGAGGGAACGTCATAATAAGGATTGGAGAAGTCGACGACCTGCTTGCGCTTTTCGGTGATCGTCATTGACGCAACGATGATATCGAATTTCTTGGCGTTGAGCGCCGGGATCATCCCATCCCATTCCTGCTGCACCATTTCACAGGTGACCTGCATCTTGGCGCAGAGGGCCTCGGCGATCTCGATGTCGAAGCCGGACAGCTTGCCATCGGCAGCCACCTGACTGAACGGCGGATAATTGCCCTCGACGCCGATGCGCAGCGTATCCGCATGGGCTACGCTGGTGCCGAGAATAAGTGTAATCACGGAGCATGCTGTCATGAAGCGCATAGGAAATGACCTCCCTGTTCTCTTTCCTGCGCCTTGACGATGGCAACAGATTTTCATACAGTCAATAGGTGAAAGAAAATATGTCACCATCTCCGTCATCGTGGTCTGCCGAGGCCGACCGCCGGTTCAACGCCTCGGAACTCGGCAAGAAGGTGCTGTCGCTGCTCAAGGAGGGCTCGCCATCCCAGCGCGGACTGTCCGAATTCATCCTGCGTGACCCGATCTTCGTCGCTACCCATGGGATCGAGGAGGTCGCAAAGAATTCCGGGATTTCGGCAAGCACGATCTCACGCTATGTCCGCGATCTCGGCCTCTCCGGCTATGCCGAATTCCGGGCGGCGGTCGGCGAAACCGTGCACGCCTTGATCGCTCCGGTGAACAAGCTTGGAGCAGAACTGGACAAGGGGAGCGCGGGACAGGGAGCGGCCGAAGCAAGCCTCGGCAACGGGTTGAGATCGATCGAGGCGCTGACCGATCCGGAGACGGCCCGCACGGTTCGCGAGGTGGCACGGTTGATCAAGAACGCTCGCAACGTCTGGGTGATGGGCTTCGGGCTCTCGTCACATCTGGCCGCGATGCTGACCCTCGGGCTGCAGCCCTACCGTGACGGTGTAGTCAATGTGGTGCAGTATGGCGGGACCGAAGTGGCCGCCGGTCGCCTGATGAGTGCCGGCACAGGCGATCTCGTGATCGCGCTCGCCTTCCCTCGCTATTCCGCCGATGTGACCGATCTCGCCAACGCGGCGAAGCGGGCCGGTGCCGGTGTCGTAGCGCTCACCGATTCCATTGCGTCCCCCCTCGCGATCGTGACAGACACGCTGCTTCTCGCTCCCGCGCCGCATCCGCTGCTGCCGTCGTCATGCCTGCCCGCACTTGCGCTGATCGAGGCCCTGGTTTCGGAGTTTCTGGTGTCGGACGCTGCGCATGTGGAGCGAGCAAGTCGGCTTGCGGCAGCCATGTCCGCATACTTGTCCTCATCAACCTGATGCCAACGGTCGCGCCCCCGCTGTACGAACAGACGAAGGACAGTCAACAGCCAGCAATCTGCTCGATGCAGGGATCCGCATCGCAGGGATTGACGGATTAGGATGAGCAGAATGTCAGCCGTGTCTGACATGAACGCGGCGATACTGCTGCTCCAGCTACGATTCTTCCCTCCTGGATAAAAGAACATGCTGTCACGGCTGGAGGGTGGGCGCTCTTGCGACCACCCTTACACCTAACCCCACCAATCAATCAGGATTGGCAGTTGCAACAACGGCTTATCGATCGGCGTCTCGCAAGCCCTTCCCGATCTGGCAGTTGCGCGAGACGCCTTTGAAACTCGTTAGTGGTTCGCAGCCAGTTGGACCAAGCCATCATACAGTGCCGTTGCAACGGGATCGGCACCAACTCGCCGGCTGTTCACCCGGAACGTTGTCGCCACCAGCTTCCCTCGTCCTAGTCGTTTTTCGATAAGGAACGCCCCTGGTTTGTGAACCCAGCCGACGACGACACCGGCATGCACTCGCCCCTGAAACTCCCACGGACGGAATCCGACCATCAGCTGGTGTGGCACGACGTCGGTGAATGAAAGGTCAAACATGGGGCCGCCCGGAATGTTGGAAAACACGCCGTCGCGGCGCAACCAGCTAAAGTTGCCGACCCAGTCGCCACGCCAGATGCTTCTGTGCCTGTTGACCAGCTGATAACCCGGGAAGGTGAAGTAGCTGCCCGACTGCATTCCTCCAATGTGATCCTCGATCTGCATGGTCATTGGACCATCCCGAGGGGCCAGATCATCGCGCAGTCTTCCAGGCTCCTTGTCGACCAGCTGCAGGACCCTTGCGCCTGCATGGATGTCTTCAACCCGCGAGGCATCCAGCTGATGTGTCAGGAAAACCTGCGCAGCGGAAATGTCCGTTACGTCGAAGCCGAGTGCGGCCAGTCTTTCTGCCAGTGCCTGGTCATCTGTCGCGACGGCCACGTGAGGGGGCGTCCGTGCGCCGTAAAGCGAAACCGTCTCGTCGTTCTGGGCGACAACCGTTCCGTCAGGAGCCGTCAGACTGAATGCCGCCTTGACCAGCGATGTTGGATCGCCAGCATCGGTCACCCCAGAGAAAGCAGTTTTATGCACTTCCATGCTGCCAACGGCCGGCAATACAACACGGTCTTCATTTCGCCCGAACGACCATCCGAGCGTGCAACCTGGAGGCAAGGTCACACCCCCTGTCGCCACGCTGACATCGAAGGTCACCGTTTCCCCAGCGCGCGCGGCGTGACGGCTTAATCCTGGCGAAATCACGACATCGGCATTCACTTTCGGCATCGCCGGGACGAAGACACGCGGATTCCGGTTCATATCAAGCAGGCCATTGCCTTCCCAATGAACGTCGGTGAATTCGGTTATGACGTAGCCAGCAATAGTGGGATGGCGACGCATCACTTCGATTTCGTGCTTCAGGTTCATCCATTGATGCCACTGCACCTGGTCGATGAAACTTGTGAAGCTGCCGAATACTTGCTGAAGTCCAAGTTCGTGAAAGCGCTGTTCGATGCCTTGTGGCAGAGCGACGCCATCGGCCCAGGTGGCGCCATAGGCCATCCACCAGGGATCACGCCCGTTCTCACGCAACAGCTCCGGCTGGGGAAGACCCCATACCCCGAACTCCGAAACGATCAGGGGTTCTTTGCCCGTTCGCGAGATCCCTTCCCCTGAACCAAAGGTCCAGTCTGCACCTGCGGCGAACTCCTCGTTAAGCGCATCCCATTCCTCGCGCCGGTCGGTCGCCGTACGGTAGTAGTGGTAGTCGTTGATGTCGGTTTTGACGTGCCAATTGGGAAAGCAGGCAGAATTGTCGACGACGAGCCGGAGCGGATCTTCCGCACGCAGCCAATCGACCATGTCTGAGAGCCATTCCCGCTGCTCGGCAACTTCCCGCAGGCGGGTACCCCAGTCTTCGTTGATAATCGTCCAGACGACGATTGAGGGATGGTTGCGGTCGCGCGCCAGGATACCCTCCATCGTCGACCTCAGGCGCGCAGCAGATGCAGGCGTGAAGGTCTCGATGTTCGGGATCTCTGTCCATATCAGAAGGCCAAGCCGATCGGCGACCTCGTAGTAGCGCGGATCTGGAATCTTGATGTGGCAACGCAAGCAATTGAGGCCCATCGCTTTCGCCTTGCGGGCCTGATCCTCAAGGAGCTCAATGGAGGGAGGCGCTCCGAAGCCGTCAGGGTAGTAATCCTGGTCGAGGGCGCCACGCAGGTATAGCGGCTGGCCGTTAAGCCAGAGCTTTCCTTCTTTCGCTTCGATCCGCCTGAAGCCGAACATCTCGACGCGAATATCTGCTTCGGAATCCGCGAGCAAAAGGGTTGCTCGGAGTTGGTAAAGCAGGGGTTCGTCCGGAGACCAAGCCTTTATCTCCGGCAGCAGTACCTCATGACTTACGCCGTCGTTGACTGCGTCCAGTGCTGAAACATGAACCGTATGACCGTCGGGATCAAGGACCTCTAGTCGTACCTTTCCTCCAATCCGCAGAGACAGGGAAAGCTTGATCTTCAGCCTTCCCTCCGGCCAAAGCGGGTCCAGTCTGACTGCGGTGATACAGCTGCGGCGCCGCTTCTCCAACCGCACAGATTGCCAGATACCGGCCTGCGGCCCGTACCAGCTCTGCTTGCCATGGGGAATTTCTGCGAAATCCTGACCTTCCGCTCCGTTGCCGTCCGGCAAATTGGTCTCAACCTCAAGCTTGTATGTTCCTGCCTCCACTGCAGGCAGTTGAACCTCGAAGGGAAGATATCCGCCCTCGTGTCTTCCAATCTCTTCGCCATTCAGCCTGACGATGGCTGTGTCACTGACGGCACCAAAGCTCAGCACCAACTCGTGATCTGAGGTCACGGCCGGCAACTCGAGATCTCGGGAGTAAGTTGCGCGCCCGAAGGCGACGGCAAGTTCGGCAAACTGCGCCTGCCAATGACCAGGCACGCGAATCTTGGTCGCGCTTACCTGGCTCTCGTGCTGGAAATCCCAAATCCCATCGAGGCTGAAAGTTTCGCGAAGCGGGGTCGATTTGGAAAAGGTATTCGCATCAGATTGCGGTGTCATCGGACTTCCTCGGGGCGCAGTGGAGCATTGGCAACAGATCCTGTTGCCGCTTAAGTTCGTGGGGTTGGGCAGAAAAAGTGTCAGGTCCGTAATCCGGACGACAATGGGGCCGCCGGGCTTTAGGCAAACCCGGCGGCCGATTTTCAGCGGTTACGTCTGAGGATCCGGTCGACGCTGTTCTGCATGGAGGCGAGCGCTTCGGCCGGCTCGGTGCCCGTCAACCACATCGCATTGAAGTCAGTGATCATTGCGTTGAAAATGGCGCGCTGGTTTTGAACCGCAGGCAGAGCAGTGGCGTTTTCTGCTGTCGCGGCATAGTCCGTCCGGAAGGGCAACGCCTTGAACTCTGGACTGTCAATGACAGACTGCCTGACGGAGAGGTGTCCGGTCCGAGCCCACTCAAAATTGCTGTCGTTCAGAAACTTCAAGAAGGCGATTGCTGCTTCGGTGTCCTCGGCACTACGGCTTTCATCCTTGGGAATGACCCACATGTGGCTGTCGGCCCAAACCTTGGGCTCCCCGAAGATTCCGGGGACGTTGGCCACCTTGTAGTTCTTCAGTGCTGCAGACCCGCTGGTCGCCTGTGCATTGTAGCTGTCGACGACCCAGGTGCCGTTGATGATGATCCCGGCCTCACCATTCAGGAAGGCTTGTTCCGCGCCAGGATAATCAAGTGCCGGGTTCGCGAGTTCGTTGTCGTAAATCGCCTTGATCAGCTCAGCAGCTTTCAGGCCCTCCGGCGTGTCGATCGACGCTGTCTTGCCGTCGGCTGCCAGAACATCCACGCCCTGCTGCCACATGAAGGATTGCCAGAGACGGACCAGCATGCCTTCTGATGACTGGGCCTCGGTTGCGATAAAGAACTTCCCCGTCTTCTCCTTGAACTCCTTGCCCATTGCGATGAATTCGTCTGGAGACGTCGGAAGACGAACGGTGCCATCTGCGTTGACGAAACCGGCCTCGGACATCAGGTCGACATTGACATGGAAGAGAAGCGCGTGAAGGTCAAACGGCAAGGCATAGAGAGTGTCGCCCTTCGTCGCATTCTTCAATGCCGCCGGCACGAAGTCTGACGTGTCGATCCCGACCTGAGAGAACCCGTCGCCTAGCGGCGTCAACAGATCACGGTCCGAAAAGTTTGGCATGACAGAGGAATGCATGACCGCGATGTCAGGCGTGTTGCCCGTGGAGAACGTCGCGGTGAGCTGATCATAATAGGCTCCCCAATCAGCCGTCTGAGTGACGACCTTCGCGCCTATCGTGTTCTCGGCGTTAAACTTGTTGGTGAGTGCGGTGATGATGCCGCACTCGCCGTTGGCGGCGGAGACATCGGTTACGGAGCCATACTCGTTCTGGCAATCGCCGAAGAAGCGCAGCAAGTTGATTTCGCCGGCCGATGCAGTCCCGATGGGGGTGGCCAACATGGCCGCGGCAAGCGGGACAGTGAGTCTTAAACGGTGCATCATATCCTCCTATCGATGCGGTGGAAAATCTCTCGGCAGGCGGCCGGGAGCAGTGATTTCACTTGCCAGCGCTCATTGCGACGCCGGCCACGATGAAGCGCTGGAAGACCAGGAACAGTAAGACGATGGGGAGACTGGCAAAGACAGCGGACGCCATGACGCTTCCAAGCCCCTCGGAAAAGGCGAAGTTTCCCTGGATGGACGCCAATCCCACTGTGACGGTGAACATGTCAGCCCGTGTTGCGGATACGAGCGGCCAGAGAAAATCGTTCCAGGCGTGGATGAAGGTGAAAAGCCCCAGTGTCGTCATGGCCGGCACCGATAGCGGCAACATGATCCGCCAGAAGATCTTGAAGTGCGACGCATGATCCAATTCCGCCGCCTCTTCCAGTTCACGCGGCACGGCCCGAAAAAACTGCGTCATCAGGAAGATGCCGATAGGCACCGCAACCCGCGGCATCACCAATGCGAAATGGGTGTTGTGCAATTGCCAGTCACCGAACATCGTGAAGAGCGGGATGAATACCGCCTGCTCCGGCACCATGAGACCAGCGATCATGATGATGAACAGCGAGCGCTTGAACGGAAACTCGAGGCGAGCGAACGCGTAGCCAGCCATCGAAGAGACGATCAGGACCAGTAGCGTCATGGTCGCGGCAACAGCCAAGCTATGACCCAGCCAACGAGGAACAGTCGCAAGCTTCAACAGGTTGACGTAGTTCTCCAGGGTGAAGGGTAAAGGTATGAATCCGGCCGTTGACCGCATAAGCTCGGCATTGGGCTTGAGCGACATGACCACGACCCAGATGACCGGGATCATCCATAAGAGTGCGACCACGACGGTAACTGTGACGATCGCCACGTCGATGAACCGATCGCCTTTATCGCGCTTCACGAAAGTCATTGGCCTTCCTCCGTTCGGCCGAGCCAGAGCTGGAGCATCGCGAAACCCAACATGAGCACGAAGAGCGTCATCGCCATGGCGGATGCGTACCCCACCTGCCAGTCACGAAATCCTGTTTCGTAAATATACTGGACCATGGTCCGGGTGCGGTTTGCCGGCCCCCCTTGGGTCATAAGGAAGGCCTGACCGAAGACCTGAAACTGAGCGACGATCTGCAGCACCAGGACGAGCAGGAGGGTTGGCTTGATTGATGGAAGCGTCACACGCCATAGAACTGTCCAGCGTGACGCATGGTCGAGTTCGGCCGCTTCGTAAAGCTCTCGCGGGATCTGGCCCAGCGCGGCGAGAAACAGAGCCATGGGGAGCCCAATGCCCCACCACAGGGTCGCGACCGCAAGAGACGGCATGGCAAGCGTCTGGTGGCCCAGAAAGTTGATTGGCGCAATGCCAAGTGAATGCCAGAGCGGGACCAGCAATCCCTTGTCGGCCGACAACACCATCGACCACACTAGGGTGACGACGGTGACGGAGAAGACAGACGACATGAAGAAGACCGTCCGAAGCACTGCCCTGATGAGACCGGGTCCTTGAACAGCCAGAGCTATCGCCAAGGCGAGAATGGTCATCGTCGGCACAGTTATCGCGACGAAGTAGAGCGTGTTTCGGATCGTCCGCCAAAACAGAGTGTCGAACCAAAGGTCCTCGTAGTTCAGGAAGCCGATATACTCGCGGAATCCACCCGCCAGTTCCCAGTCGTGCAGACTGATCCAGAATCCCTTGAACAGAGGATAGAGCAGGAACACGCTATACACGGCAAAGAATGGCACGAGGTACACAAGAGCAACCGTTGGAGCCCGCCGGCCTTGATAGAGAGCAGCACTCATGCTTCCACTCCCTCGGCTCCGGTAATCGCGCCCCCTTCGGAACTGAAGACATGTCGACGTCCCGACCCGATGGCCAGCCTTACGGATTCACCCACTCTGGGCGCCGACGACTCCCGTAATTCGACCACAACCGATTGTCCTGAAGAGAGTGTGGCGTAGATCAGCCGAACATTGCCGAGCTCCTCGACCACATCGACGATTGCTGCGAATGGCCCATCGTCCGAGAGCAGGAACACATCGGGTCGCAGCCCAAGTTCGACAGTGTCCCCGACCTCGCCTTTGGCCAGATGAACGGCGACTGAAGCGCCCGCCACCTCGATTTCCGCTTTCGAGCCGGTTCGGGATGATATGCGCCCGCTGAGGAGATTGATCTTCGGCGTGCCGAGAAAGCCAGCAACGAAGCTGTTCGCAGGCCGCTCATAAAGCTCAAGCGGCGTCCCCACCTGCTCGATCCGACCGGAGCGCAACACCACAATTCGGTCAGCCATCGTCATGGCCTCGGTCTGATCATGCGTGACATAGATCATCGTCGCCCCAAGCCGATGATGCAGCTTGGCGAGTTCCGTCCGCATCTGGACGCGGAGAGCGGCATCCAGATTTGATAACGGCTCGTCAAACAGAAAGACCTGCGGTTCGCGCACGATCGCCCGTCCGATCGCCACGCGCTGGCGCTGACCGCCGGAGAGAGCACGCGGCTTCCGATCGAGATATGGGTCCAGCTGAAGGATCTGAGCGGCATTGGCGAGCCGGGCTTCAATTTCGGCCTTTGGGGTACCGATGTTCTCCAGACCGAAGACGACATTCTGTCGAACAGTCATGTGCGGGTAGAGCGCGTAATTCTGGAAGACCATCGAGACGCCGCGATGACGGGCTGCAATGTCATTGACGACGCGCCCGCCGATCTCCACTTCGCCGCCTGTGATCGGCTCAAGCCCGGCGATCATTCGCAACAAGGTGGATTTGCCACACCCGGACGGCCCAACGAATACGACGAATTCGCCGTCAGCGATCGTTAGCGAAACGCCATGGATGACCGGCATCACACCATACGATTTGCGCACATCGCGCAAAGCGACTTCACTCATACACGCTCTCCTCCCAGTAAGCGATCCAAGTTATTTTTAGTTATGCAATGCCGTTTCTATAACTGATGAACTGGGATTGAGCAAGTTAAAAACGCGTTGAGCAGCAGTCCCCAATATGCCATAAGCGCAAGGACACACCTTGAGGCATCCCATTGATCAAAAAGCCGACCATGACGGAGATCGCCCTGGCATGCGGCGTATCGCAGGCCACCGTCTCTCTCGTATTGAACAACGCTCCTGGGACACGCATCTCCGCGGCAACACGTGAAGCCGTGCTGAGAAAAGCTGATCAGCTTGGTTATAAGGTTCCTGAGAAGGCACTTGAGCGTCGGCCGATCATCGCGATGTTGATTAACGACGTCACCTCATCACCGCATGTGGCGGGTCTGATCGAAGGGGTAGCCGACGCAGCAAATGATGCGGGCTTCCTTGTATCCGTCTTGCCAACCAGCGGGGATGCCGAGGCGGAACGAGCCGCGATCGCACTTCTGTCCAATCTTCCGGCCGTAGGTGTTGTCTATGCCCGTCTGATCACCCAGGAAGTGGTCCTACCGCCACGCCTCCTCGATTGGCCGTGCATGCTGCTGAACTGCTACGTACAGCGCGATCAAGTTCCGGCTGTCGTGCCGGGCGATCAGGCAGCCGGTTTGACAGCCGTCTTGTCCCTGCTGGAAGCTGGCCACAGGCGTATCGCCTTTATCGGCGGCGAGGACAGTATCGAAGCGGCACGCGAACGCTTGAAGGGATACAAGCGGGCTCTGGCTACACGAGATGTTCCCTTCGATCCGGATCTGGTCATCAAAGAAGGCTGGACGATCACAAGCGGGTACAATGCCACCAAGCGTCTCCTTGCGCTGCCGGACCCGCCGACCGCGGTGTTCTGTTTCTGCGACAGGACTGCAATGGGCGTCTACAACGCGGCAGCGGAGGCCGGCCTGACCATCGGCCGCGACCTTTCAGTCATAGGCTTCGACAATGAGGCGTATACCGCCGACATGCTGCCTCCGTTGACCACGATGGAGCTGCCACATGCTGACATGGCGCGCTACGCAATCGAAGAATTGGTTTCCATGATCAATCATCAGAAGGTGCGCCCCGCGCACCACAGCCGGCTGAAATTCGATTGCCCCATGATCCAGAGAAAATCGGTCGGGCAGGTGACAGTTAAGCAAGCTCCTGCCTACTCTTCCCACTGACGAGCGCCTTACCTCCGAAACGATATTGCGCATCAACTTTTCCAACCAGACATGCAGTTCGCTCAAACAGATCAACCGTTGCCTTGAGCCCGTGCTCCGCACGGATCGCGTCTGCCTCGCCTGCGTCCGCCCCTCGCATTGTGCCAATGCAGGAGTTGTGGCCCAACTGCATGTCTATGGGGCCACGCCGCACGGCAGTTTTGGCGGAGCACCTGAAGACAAGAACTTTCCGGTGAGATTAGGCGTTTCATACGCAGTTCGTTCCGTCACGCTAATCCGGATGGCGGGACGGATCGAAATTCAGAGATTCACGCCCTTGGGAACCCCTCAGTCCCTCGACATGGCGGGTGCTTAAAAAGACTTGGAGGTTAGGCTCGTAGAGATGGCGGAGCTGGCCCTTGGAGGGACAACACGATGGTAATTGACGGAGATCTGCATGAGAGTACTGCTCGTTGAAGACGAGGTTCGCCTTGCTGACACCTTGTCGTCTGTCTTGCGGAAGGAGCGCTTCATCGTCGATCACGCTGGCTGCCTTGAAGCGGCTCAGGAAGCGGCAGCAATAGCTGATTTTGATCTCGTTCTTCTCGACAGAACATTACCGGACGGAGAAGGTCTGTCCCTCGTGCCGACCCTGCGCACTCAAAGCCCCGGCGTTCATATCATAGTCCTCAGTGCACGAGGTGCCGTCGAAGACCGTGTGGCGGGGCTTGATGAGGGTGCCGATGACTATCTTGTCAAACCCTTCTCGATCGATGAAATGCTCGCACGGATCAGGGCAGTTCGCCGCCGCCCCACTCAGCTGCAAGGCCAGCAGATCAGGGCTGGATCAGTGACCTTTGATCTCACGAACGAAGAGGTCGAGGTACACGGTAAACGTGTTGACCTTCCACGGCGCGAACTACGGGTCTTGGCGGCCCTCATGAAACGCCGCGGCAGGACGGTCCTGCGCGAGTCGCTTGAACAGGCCGTTTTCGCCTTTGATGACGAGATCCAGTCAAACACCCTGGATTCGCACATATCGCGGTTGCGTCGAAGACTGAGAAGCTCCGGCGCGGGCATTGAAATCCACGCGATTAGAGGGGTCGGATATCTGCTCCGTGAAGCAGCGTGAAGAAGCAGAAGTCTCTGAAACGCGCACTGATCATCTACCCGCTCGCGTTTCACTTTGTCACTTTGCTGGTCGCCTTTGCGATTTTGGTGTCGGTTGCGCTACGAATTGATAGCGGCGGTCCTTATACCGATGAGCAGATTACCTCAGTGATCGCTGAGAGTATAAAGCGGGACGAGACCGGCCGGCTTGCTGTGATGATGACGCCCGAGTTGGAGCAGTTGCGCATTGAAGCACCGACACTCTGGTTCGTGGCCGAAGTCGACAACCACGAGAGCGTGTCGTTTGGAAAGGTCCCTCCACTCTATCAGTCATTTATCGGACGGTTGAGTGAACTCTCCTATGGTCATTTGCGCGACCGCAGACCTCCCTACGAACTGGCAGCTGTGGTTCGCAGGGAAAAAAGCGATATCGGCGAGCTCACGATCCTCGGACATGGAGCACTCTCAGAACTCAGCTTCATCGTATTGATGGCCTCCAATACCATTGCTATTCCGATTTTCCTGATGCTGGTTCTCACGTCGCTCGTTGTAACGCCCTGGATAGTGAAGCATTCGATGGGTGGCGTGTTTCAGGTTGCGCGCGAAGCTGAGAAAATCGATGTCAGCAGCCGGGGTCACCGACTGAACACCCGTAATGTCCCACGCGAAATCGTGCCGCTGATTAATGCGGTAAATCGTGCACTCGCCCGGCTCGACGACGGGTACGAGCGCCAGCGGCGTTTCATTGCTTCGGCGTCGCACGAATTGCGCACACCTCTTGCGATCCTGCGAAGCAAGATCGAGAGCTCGAAACCCCATGCGGTTCTGGACCTCAGCCAGGAGGTGTACCGGCTTGCAACCCTGACCGAGCAGTTGCTCGACCTTGAGCGGCTACACGACGACAGGCACTTTGAGAAGCTGGACCTCCTCTCCCTCGTTCGACAAGTGGTCGCGGATCTGGCGCCCATTGTGATCTCCAGGGGCGGCACGCTTGAGGTTCAGGTGGTGAAAAGTGGAGTATGTCAGGGAGATTCCGCTGCACTTGAGCGGGTGATTGCAAACCTGATTCAAAATGCCATTGATCACGGAGGGCAGGCAGTTCTTGTGAGGGTCGACGGGACTACATTTGAGGTGGAAGATGATGGCCCCGGCATCCCTCTTGATGAGCGAGAGCGTGTGTTTGAGCCTTTCCATCGGTTGCGCCCACGTCAGACAGGCACTGGTCTCGGCCTGAACCTAGTGAAAGAGGTGATTGTCCGACACAATGGTCAGGTGAACATCCTTGAAGGCTTGCGCGGCGGAGCCCTGATCCGCGTTGAGCTCCCCAAAGCCTAAGGGCGACTGCTGGGCAGCCCGTATCCTTCGGCGGACACGACACACTGAATCTGCCAAGTTTACATGCCAACCCGAAATGCCGAGCCGACGCCATGAAAGCCATTGTAGATGGCATGAAGAGCCACGCATGGCCAAACCGAGCCTGTCATGCGGAACAGGATGCCGCAAAACAACCCAATCATAATCGCTACAGGCAGTATGGCTCCCACCCCATGGGTTAAACCGAATATTGCCGAGCTCAGGCCGACCCCCGCCAACCGGCCATACCTGTTCAGCGCATTCGCAATAACTCCTCGAAACAGAAGCTCCTCACCCAAGGGGGTCAGTATGGCGCCGCCAGAAAACGAGAGCAGAAAGGGTACCGCACCTCCCCGAGCTGCGGCATGGAGTATGGCCTGAGGATCGCTGCCTTCGCTCCCATCGATCTCAGCGAGGCCGTGCAGAATGATCAGGCTGGTCACGTAGCCAAAGACGGCCAACGCCGCCGCGATTGCGAACCAATGTGGGGTGGACGGGACAATGCCGAATGCTGACAAGGCACGACGACGCATCAGATAAGCGACTGCAAACCCGCCAAAGCCGGCGAGGGCTCCCCCATATGAACCGATCACGCCTTGCCACACAGGCTCGCCGGGTGCCAGCACGCCAAGTGCCAGTGCAACCAAGACAAGGATGACTTGAAAAGACCCCAAACCGACACCGAGTTCGGCCCAGGTCGGCCGTGCCGGGGATGTCCACTGGTTCATTATAAGTCCGACTGAAATGGTTGGAGAGCTGAAATGACGCACATCTTTTGCGGCAGACTGCGAGCGCAATACATGCGTCGGACGGCTTGCCTGCGCCGCCTGGAACGATGCTTCTTGATCAGTTCGGCACGATCCCAAGCGGAAGGACGAGATCACCACGCGACTTGAATTGATGTCCGCCGGCGATCTCGTCTAAGAGTTAGTAGCGGGGACCGCATTCACGACGGCCGGGATCACGTTGGCAACGCTGATCTCGGGCGCGATCGCTGATAATCTGAGCGTTGAGAGCCGTTTCGCTGGCAAGATTGGCCCTGTAAGCGTTCTCCATGGATCCGCTATCGGACACACATCCTGTCGTCGTGATGCCCAGAAAAGTGACCAAGCAGATGCTTGCGATCATGGAAGTGCTTTGTGTGATAGATCGATAGAACATTTGTATACCTCGGTTGCTCGACGCCTTGATCTCTAGGAATTTCGAGACCTGACATCGGGACCGACGATACGGTCCAAGATTGCAAGAACATGGAGTTGTCAGGAGTTGCTCGAAACGACCCTTGTGTAGTTTGGGCAGCTTCGCGGGGTTCAGAGATGGCGATGAGCCGTCCGCAGGCCTAATCAGGACATGCCCGAACACTTCCATCCTCCAGCCGGCGGTTGATTTGGAGGCTGGCGTCCTGAGCTGCCAGCCTCCAAGCATCATCGTTAGTCTGCAACGAGCGCTTCGATTAGCGCCACAGTCGCTTTGACACGAGCTTCGTTGGGGTAGTTCCTGTTGGCCATTACGATGACGCCAATGTCCTCGCTTGGCACCACAGCAACGTAGCCTCCAAACCCGTTCGTAGAGCCAGTCTTGCTCAGGATCACGTCCTCCGCGGCATCAGCATCGGGCTGGAGTTCTTCCGTGGGCTGCGGCTTCATTATGAAGTCCGATCCGTTGCCAGACAGCACCATCTGCAGGTCAGCGGGCCAGGTGTATCGTTCCCAAATCATTGCTTGGGCGAAGTGAGCTGTTCGATATTGCGTCTGTTGCGTGCGCGCAATTGCGTTCTCCAGTTCGCCAGTTGCCTCCCCCTTCCTCAATTCAGCGTCGAGGACCTTCAGCATGTCACGAGCACTGGACTTTATCCCATAGGCCTCTGCATCGAGCAGGCCGGGGTTGACCCGAATAGGAGCGTTGGTTTTTCGATCATAACCGAAAGCGTATTGTGGCATTTCGGCTTTCGGCACATCGATCCAGGTGTTGTTCAAACCGAATGCTGGGAAAAGCACGTCTTGCACCGCCTTCTCGTAGCCAACACCGAACGTCTGGCCGGTAATGTACCCCAGAAGGCCGATGCTGATGTTCGAGTAGCTGCGTGCACCGGGCTGCGCTGGGCGCCATTCCTTGAGCCAGTTTCCGAGCGCGTCCACACTTGAGATACCATTGGGGATCTGCAAAGGCAGACCACCAGTACGGTGAGTCGCCAAATCCATAAGCGTGAGGTTTTCTGCAATCGAACAAGCGTCGGGGCAGATATGATCTGCGACCTTGTCGTTTAGGCTCAGCATGCCGCGTTCTTCCGCAAGCGCAGCCAAAGTGACGTTGAAAATCTTGCTGATTGAGCCGAGCTCGAACAGCGTGTCAGGTGAGACCTTGGTGCCGTCAGCCTGGGAGGCAAGGCCAAACGAGTAATAGCTGTGCTCGCCATTGTGGGTTACGCCAACGACCAGTCCTGGAATGTCATATTCCTCGATGACCGGCCTGAACGTAGCCTCGGCAAGCTTGCTGACATCAGCAGCGATCGCGAATGTGGTGTGTGAGCAGAAAGCGAGAGCGAGTGAAAGTAACGCCGGGGCATGCCTCATTATGAGCTCCTTGAAGTTGCTGCAAAAAAATTGACTTTGAGCGGCTGCCGACCCGCTAGGCGTTGCGCCAGCCACTGCGGAATGGCCCATCACTTGGTCTGCAGCATGGCACTACAGCACCGCGTCATGTGGCTGGAATCGCTCTACTGGTTGTTTCGAAGTCGCTGGCTTGATCGGCACATAGGCTCGCCTCGGTAGCAGCTTGCTGCGATTGGAGGCCTAGTCACAATGAACGAGCAGGACTGCTTGTCGCGCTGCCGAGAGCACCATGGTCAAACCTATCTTCCACCACATCGATTGCTAGTTTCGGCGGAGCAGAAAGGGTCACTGTGCGGCGCTCGTCTCAAGGCCGGTCCAATGGGCAGCAAAGGACCACCGGTCCACATATTCGCCGATGATCTTTTGAGTTGGCGTACCTTCGCCATGTCCGGCCTTTCGCTCCACCCTGAGGAGCCTTGGTTTTGACCCAAGTTGTTCCGCTTGCAACGTCGCAAGATATTTGAAGGAGTGTGCTGGAACCACTCGATCGTCGGCATCGGCTGTTGTGACGAGGATGGCCGGATAATCGACCCCCGTCCTGATGTTGTGAAGCGGAGAAAAGGATCGAAGGTTCTTGAAGCTTTCCTCCATTGACGGATCCCCAAATTCGGAGATCCACAGCTTCCCTCCCGTGAAGCGATCGAAGCGCAACATATCCATGACGCCGACGCCAGGGAGCGCGACCTCGAACAAGTCGGGACGCTGATTGGTGACTGCGCCAATAAGCATGCCACCGTGCGACTCGCCGTGAATGGCAAGGCCGTCCTGGGTGGTAATGCCTTCATGCTTCAAAAACTCGGCAGCGGCGATGAAGTCATCAAGAGCATTCTGCTTTGACTGACCCTTGCCTGCCTCATGCCATGCCTTCCCATACTCCCCTCCACCGCGAATGTTGGCTACGGCATAAACGCCGCCCTGCTCAACCCAAGCGACTGCAGCGGGCGAGTAGGCCGGTACCAATGAGATACCGAAGCCTCCGTAAGCAGTGAGCATTGTCGGCGCCGCTGCCTTTGACCCAGCGCGTCGAATGATGGAAATGGGGATGCGAGTTCCATCCTTGGCGCTGTAGAAGCGCTGCTCTACCTCAATGTCCTCGGGCTGTTGGTCAACACGAGTTAAACCCTGTGGTTTTGCCCATACTGTGCTCTTATTCGCGGCGACATCGTAGCGATAGACTGTCTTGGGAGTGCCATAATTTGTATAGGTGAAGAAAGCTTCGTTGTCCCCAAGGCGACCAAGAAGCGTCCCCGCGCTGCCGATACCCGGCAGCTTGACAGCGCCGTCCGGTGTTCCATCGAGTTCATGGCGCTCAACTTCCATCTTCGCATCGACCATGAACGACAACAGAAGCTTGTCGCCGACCATAGAGGCAACGCTCAGGATCGCCTTTGGCTTCTCTTTGACAAGGTCGGTAATCGCCAGGTCCGGAGTATCAAGATCCATAGTGACGATCTTGCCCCGTTCAGCATCCTCATGCGTCAGGACATAGAGCTTCGTTCCGACATTCCCGACAAGCGACGACGGATGGTCGAAGCGTTCAATCACGGGCCTCACCTCCCATTTGGGATCAGACAAGTCCATCAATGAGAGTGAATTTCCGCCGGTGAGCGCCGTCGAATAGATGATCAGGTATCGTCCATCCGCCGTGACGTCGACAGTATGCAGAAGCGGGGTCTCGGCCGACGAAGCATGGACGAGGCGATCTTCGGATTGCTTTGTACCAAGTCGATGGAAATAGACGGCGTGATCCACGATTTGCGTGTCAAACCTGCCGTTTTCCTGCGGTTCTGGGCTGCGGGCGTAGAAAAAGCCTGAACCATTGCCCGCCCAGGCAATCGTCGTAAAGCGGGCCCAGGAAATTTCGTCTGCGAGAATCGCGCCGCTCTGCACGTCTAGAACACGGATGGTACGCCAATCAGAGCCGTCTTTTTGGACTGCATAAGCCAGAAGCTCGCCACCTGCGGACGGAGCCCACGCGGACAGTGCTTTCGTACCGTCGTCGGACCACTGATTGGGATCCAGGAGTGTCCGTTCGGAGCCGTTCTCCCCATCTTGGACGACGAGAACCGGCTGCTTGTCGAGCCCCCGGTTCCGGGTGAAGAAGTAGTCTCCGCCGCGCTTCAGCGGGCTGGTCAACCGCTCATGATCGAACAGTGCCTTAAGACGGTCCCGGAAGACCTCGCGACCGGGAAGGTCACTAAGGTAACGCGCAGTTGCGGCGTTCTGTGCGTCGACCCATCGGGCGACCTCTCGATCCCCTTGGATATCGTTTTCCAACCAGCGATAGGGGTCAGCAACCTTAGTTCCGAAGCGCTCATCGATGACATCAACCTTGTGGGCTTCCGGATACGTCATAGGAGCGTCCTCTTCTGAATGGACTTGCTGAGCCCCGAGCAACAGACAAGCTATCGCCACTGCGAAGCTCGATCGCGCATATCGCCGGCAACGTCGCTCATGCGTGGCATATCTGTGCCGGCCGCTGGCGAACCCAAGTGACGGCATGATGTTGGGCCTCATCTGCATCTCCAATCGGTTTGATTGCACGCCCCTGCGACCCGTAAGTCCGAGCCAGGATTTGAGCCGTGCTTCATGCCGACGGTAAGACTGAAGATTGCGAGAACATGGAGCTTTCAGAAACCCAGATGGAATCTGTCGGATCGTCTTTCGGCTCGCTGACAGACCTGGAAATCTCGTCGCCACGTTTCGCTGGGAATGGCTTATTTTGCATCACCCAAAATGGGCTCGGCTGCCTGCCTTGCCAGGAACGCCGTCAACGGCCTTAGATATCGAGTTGCAGGTCCCCACCTATTGCAGGAACGGAACAACAGAGAAGTGCTTCGTCCGGCTCTACGGAATATCCCGGCTCGAAGAGGTAACTCACATCACCCTTTGTGATCCGGACCCTGCATTCACCGCAATTGCCAGCGCGGCAACCGTACGCTGGCGAAAGCCCGCGTTCTTCTGCCAGTTCCAGCAAAGTTCCACTTCCCGGCTTCCACCTCGCCTCTGTCACGGACTTGCTAAAGACGACCTTCGTCGACTCTGTCGCAGCTAAATGGCTGGATCGCTTCGGAGTTCTGCCGCTTTGCTGATCACGCCTCAATGCCGACGGTCCGAATGATTCTGCATGGATGCGGTCATCGCTGATCCGCAGTCGGCGCAGCCCGTCATACAACGACTGCATGAATGCAGGTGGACCACAGAGGTAAAAGTCGTAGTCGTCGAGCGGTAGATGCGCTTTCAGGAGGTCGATGTCGATGCGTCCCACAGCATCGTACTTCTCCTGATCCTGAGCCTCCGGTGCGCTCAAGACCCGGACCTCCCGCACGCTGCCTTCACTTGAGCGAACCAGTTCGAAGATCTCCTCATCGAACGCGCGTTCGGATACGGTCCGCGAGGACCGGAAAAGCCAAACCGGCCGGCGAAAGCGAGTGCGGGCACCCTCCTCTACCATATGGTACAACATCGACAGCATCGGCGTGATGCCGATGCCGGCGGCAAGCAGCACAGCAGGACGGCGCCGCTCTATTGCGTCGATGACGAAAGCACCTCCCGGCGCCAAAGCCTCGATCTCGTCTCCGGGCTGCAGGTTGTGGAGCAACTGGGAGCCCTTGCCATCCCGCTTGACACTGAGCCGATAGGATTGGTCCGATGGCGCACTCGATATCGTGTAGCTGCGCTTGATGAAGCTCCCTTCGTCTGCAATCCGGATTGGAAGATGCTGGCCGGCCTTGTGAGGGATTAGCGGGCTACCATCTGCAGGTTTGAGATGGATCGATCGTATCGTCCCGCTCTCGGCGACAACGTTTTCGACCCGCAGGCGCCGCCAGGTCCTGGCCCGCCGCGCAGCGTGTACACGCTGCTCCGCTTCTTTCCAGCTTCCGGTCTTTTGGCTGTCTGGAGAGAACCCATTCTTGGCAGATGTCCAGCGCAGCGGCAACGCATCACGCCGCAACACGACTTTCTCTGGGAACACGCGCCACAATCGCTCGGCACCTTGGAACGCCGCAATCTCGGGAGAATTCAGGATCACTTCTGTCCTGCCGCTCAACTGCAGCATGTCACCTGTATCGTGCTCGATGAACAACAGCCCAGCGCGGGGATTGACCAGAAAATTGCCAAGCGTGTTGAAGAACAAATTGCCGTTAAAATCCGGTACGGTCAGCCCTCCATCCGGATCAACGCGGACAAACCCGGGCCTGCCACCACGATGCGATACATCGACCTGGCGCCCTTGCCTAACCTGATCAACATAGGATGCAACGAAGAATGTGTCGGCGCAGTCAATGATCCGGCGTGCCTCGTCATCCAATTCACTTGAAATGATGACTCGCCCAGACGCCGTCTGACCAGGATTCCGAACAAACTTGAAATGACGATTCTGAATATAGCGCGGACAGTTGCCGAAGCTCTGACTGACAGCGATCTCAAAGCGCTCGCTATCCTGCCGGTGGATCCTGCCGTTTAGCCGGTTCCGGCGCCGGGTGATGAGATCCACACCCACAAGACCGATTGGGTCACCGTCTTTCATGCCCTCCTCCGCCGGATCCGCCCAATCGCAAGCGGCGTCGACTGCAAGGGTCAGCGGATCAGGAGAATGCAGAAATCCGGGCCGGCCGGCGCGGATGGTTGCCCAGGGCAGGCCATCCGCATCGACGGCGCCGATCACAATAAAAGGCAAAAGGGGAAAGAAGTCGCGATGCTGGTCGAGCAGGAAGTTCCGCAGCACTCTTCGGCCGACTGCGTCCATCTGATCGATGACACCTACGCTTCTTTGCAGTTCGAGTTCGCCCTCATGCCACGGCGAAGCATTGCGTTTCGTACCTTCTGACATATTCGCCTCCGCGTGGAATGGTGGCCGGTCGCCCCCGGCCGAGCGTCATCTGTCAAGCCCTGAGGCCGAGCGCGGATTTTGGGAATTCGACGAAACCGGGAAGCGCCTCGATGCGGGTCAGCCAGTGCCGCACATCCGGATAAGGAGTAAGGTCCACATTGCCTTCCGGCGCGCCGACGACGTAGCTGTAAAGTGCAACGTCAGCGATCGTAGGTTTGTCGCCGATGATAAACGGATGCTGCTCAAGTTCCTGGTTGATCAGCTTCAGAATGCGATGCGCGCGTGCAATGACCTCTTCGGCGCGAAAGTCGGCGCCGAACACGGTGATCAATCGCGCAGCACACGGTCCATAGGCAATCTCGCCGGCCGCGACCGACAGCCACTTCTGAACCTTCGCAACACTTTCCAGATCGTCCGGCAACCAATCCTTCCGGCCAAGCTTTGTCGCGAGATAGACAAGGATTGCGTTGGAATCATTGACGACGAGCCCATCATCGTCAAGCACCGGCACCTGACCGAACGGATTGATCTTCAAGTACTCTGGGGTCCGGTGCGCGCCTTTCGCAAGATCCACCTCGATCAGCTCAGCCTTCTGGCCAAGCAGGGAGAGGAAGAGGACGGCTCGATGGGCATGACCGGAGAGTGGCAGGTGGTAAAGCTTCATCTCAATCTTTCCTGGTTTCGACAATCGGCTCAAGCCGCAACAGGAACCTATCGACTTCCAGAAAACTGAAGTAGATAGAGTTTCTGAAAGTCGACCTCTCACTTTCTGGAAGGGAAAATGGATCGTATCGACACAATGCGGGTCTTCCTCAAGGTCGTCGAGATGGGCAGTCTGTCGGCTGCGGCCAGAGTTCTTCACTCGCCCTTGCCGACGGTCAGTCGCAAAATGGCTGATCTTGAAAAGCTGCTTGGCGCAACACTGATGACGAGGACGAACCGCCGCGTTATCCTGACGGATGCGGGCCAGCAGTATCTCAGCGCGGCGCGGGATATTCTGGAGCGGATCGAAGAGGCCGAGCGACGGGTGTCAGGAGAATATCTCTCCCCAAAAGGCGATCTGACCGTAACCGCCCCGATCGTCTTTGGCAGATTGCACGTGCTGCCCGTGATTGGCGATTTTCTGAAGGCTTTTCCCGAGATCAACATGCGATTGACGCTCAGCGATCGGAACAACAATTTAGCTGAGGACCATGTTGACGTCGCGTTGCGTATCGGAGAACTCGCGGATTCAAGTTTGATGGCGCTCCGTCTCGGACATGTAAGAAACACCGTCTACGCCAGCCCAGAGTATCTGAACGCGCATTCCGCCCCCCTCCATCCCCGTGATCTCGGTGCTCATCAATGCATCGCTTTCGAAGGCGTGCGATCCTCTCGGTCCTGGCCTTTCCGGGATGGAAAAAAGACGTCATCTGTCGACATCCGTCCCCGGCTTTCGGTCAACACAGCAGAAGCTGCTGTCGACGCAGCGGCTTCCGGTCTCGGGTTAACTCGGGTGATGTCTTATCAGGCCCGCAAATTGGTTGACCAAGGTCTGCTCAAGCCTGTCTTGGAAGCATTCGAACTCCCCGCTTCGCCGGTGCACCTGCTTTACCTTCCAAACGGGCTCCTCACACTCAAGCTCCGCACTTTCCTGGATTTCGCTGCACCTCGACTGCGCACGGCGCTGAATAGCCATCGGACCGCACTTGATGCTGATGACCTTGTCTGATTTTGACCAAATGCCAGGCTGGGCACGCTTCCAAGCCAGACGACCGAGAGACGAGCTTGGCGGTGACGCGCCGAAGGTATCCGTAGTCGGGCCCCTGATCGAAGGACCGAACTTCCGAGCATCGATGGCCTTCGACGGCTGCTCCTGCACCGTCACAGACATTCTGTGGCCGCAGCTATGAGGTCGCGCTTTAGATGGCTTGAAGGCCGGCCAATAGCGCATTTACCTGTCGTTGGAGTTGTACACGCGTAATGCGACGCCTTGTAACGATCATGCCCCAGTAAAGGGATGCGGGGATCATATCCATCGCCAGATCTCGGTCGATTTCGGCGCGCAGTTCTCCCCGGGCGATGGCTCGCTCAATCAGGCTTAATCCGCCCTGCCGACGCGATACAGACAAATCGCGCAACACCGGCAAGAGCTCGGTGCCACGAGCGGCTTCAGCATAGAGATCAGGCAGTATTCTGCGCACCAGTCGATGCCGAAGTGCCCGTCTCAACATGAGCAGGTATGCTTCCAGGTCCCGCGCAAGCGCACCATGGTCGGCAACATCCGTCAGCACCCTGCCAAACTTGTCTACCGCTTGGGCCGCGATCGCAACTTTAGAGGGCCAACGGCGATAGATGGCAGCTTTTCCTGCTCCCGCGCGCGCTGCAACCCGCTCCAGACTGAGTGCGGCATACCCGTAAACGGCCCATTCCTCGAGAAATGCGCGCAGAAGAGCATCCGTCACTTCGTCACGCATAACGGCAGCTCCGCTCGGCCGCCGCTTACTTTTTTCGTCGAGACGCTTGCGTTCCATTCATTTTGCCCCATATTCGTCGAAACGGTATCGTTCCATCGAAAAGGAGTAAAGCGGAATGTCCCATTCGATCGATCAGTTTCCCAGTCTATCCGCTCTGTTGCGAGAAGCTCTGGGAGACAAACTGGCGCCTAATTCGCAAACGCTTCTTGAAATGTGTTCGGAGGACGTCGTGTTTGAATTCCCGTATCACCCTCCGGGATTCACCGAGCGCTTAGAAGGCCGAACGGCGCTGGAAGCCTATCTTCCGACGGTGTCAAACCTCATCTCGATTGAGTCCATGACGCTCCGTCGAGCTTTCATGTCCTCGGAAGGTGACCTGGCGACTATCGAGTTCAGCTGTAAAGGTCGTTCGCTGGAAACTAACGCCCGCTACGACCAGGATTATGTGTCGATCCTGGAGCTGAAAGAGGGCCGGATCACCTGTTACCGCGACTACTGGAACCCGCTGATTGTTCTCGCGGCCATCGCGAATTCCTCATCAGCAGGCAACCCTTGAGAGGACATTGGTCATGACAACTCGGATCTTAGTCATCGGCGGGAAGGGAAAAACGGGACGGCTTGTCAATCGGGAGCTCCTGAGCAGAGGGGCTCGGACGAGAGTTGCAACTCGCGCGCCCTCGACTGAGGATGATGTCGCCTTCGACTGGCAAGACCTTCGTACAGCAAACGCGGCATTCGACGGGGTAAATGCCGTCTATATCGTTGCACCGACCAACAACAGCGATCACGGCACGATCGTGCCTCCCGTCCTCGAGATCGCGCGAAAAAGTGGAGTGCAACGTTTTGTACTGCTGAGCGCGTCATCCCTTGAAGCCGGCGGCCCCATGATGGGGCAGATCCACTCCTATTTGCAGAGCGAGGTTCCGGAATGGACGGTTTTAAGGCCAACCTGGTTCATGCAGAACTTCTCCGAGCAGCACCATCGCGACACGATCCGAAACGAGAACGCTATTTACTCCGCAACGGGAACAGGCCGGATCGGTTTTATCGACGCGGCCGATATTGCGAAAGCAGCCGTCAGCGCTCTTCTGTCGGAAACGTCGTGGAACCGCGATTTCATTCTGACAGGACCAGAAACCCTCTCTTACTCGGATGTTGCCGAAAAGATCAGCAATGCGATTGGCCGAACAATCAAGCACATCAACCTGACCACACCCGAGTTGGCCGAACGCTACGTAAGGGCTGGGTTGGACGAAGCATATGCCCGGATTCTGGCAGAGATGGACGCCAGAATTAGCGAAGGGAGTGAGAATCAACTCAGCGATGGCGTGTTCGCTCTCACCGGCCGACCTCCCACAGCCGCTGCTGAATTCATCCAGAAGCATAAAGACTCGTGGGCGCGCCCAGCCCATCACCGTTAACGGCAGATATGCGGATTTTCCGGGGCTATCGCGGAGCAGCGACATCTCACGGCCAGATCAGGCAGGCAAACGCTGGTTAAGGCGAGGACCTCGCCTCTTAAACAGGCCTCGATCTGGTCTTGCAACTCCCTTGAGACAGGGATGTTCTGGAGAAAAAAGGCAGGACACTCCGCTTTGGAGTTTCGAGGACGGAGAGAGCGGATATTGACGAGACCACATGGGCGACTTCAACAGCGATGAAGACAGAATCCTATTGGAGGCAGAAATCACACGGACTGACTATAAAATCGCGGTGCATCAACTTGGCATCATGGATGCACTGGCGGCCTATGATCCCCACATTGCGGGAACGCCACCTCTGGGTATCCAGACCGAGACCAGTGACATCGACATTCTCTTCTGCGCACCGCACCCTGAGGTCTTCGTCGCGGACGTGTCGAAGTATTACGCACAAATGAGCGGATTTCGCATTTGGCAATGGACCTCAAAAGATCGCCCCGTAGTCGCGACCTTCCATACATATGGCTGGGACTTCGAACTGTTCGCTAGCCCACTGCCCGTTGCACAACAGTCCGGATGGCGTCATTTCGAAATTGAACGACGCTTGCTTTCGCTAGGAGGTGGCGGCTTCAGAAGGGCGATCCGAACGCTGCGTCAAGATGGCTTGAAGACCGAACCAGCGTTTTGGACAGCACTGAAGCAGGAGGGTGACGCGTACCTTGGCCTACTTTCCCTGGAGCAAGCGACAGACGATGAACTTCGCGCGCAGCTCGCCTCTTCCGGCTTCGATCGATTTGAGCCTGAATGAGGTCTAGAGCGCGGGTCCTGGAGATGCCACCGAGTTGCCTTCCAACGATTTTGCGGCCTGCTCCTGCTGCTAGACAACCATTCCAGTGACCCGCCAGACCGCAACGGGCCCGCCACCCGGGAGGTGTGTCTTCGCCTTGGAAGGGCTCGAACCATCGCCCGCAACTCGATACCTACCGACTTATCCAAACCTATCACTCAGCGAGAACTACGCATATGGCGCGACGATCAGGATGAGACGCGAGCGACAATCTAGATGAGATTCTTATGTCGCGGTCGGGATGAAGGTATCATGTTGATTGTCGCTGGCAAGGGTCTCATCCTGATCTGATTGCCGCTCCG